>Ga0206804_10126_pt1 | contig 22988 bp, 5 predicted proteins | sample Alteio_BWOrgCont_62_FD_152888 | JGI IMG/M metagenome (GOLD analysis project Ga0206804, IMG submission 152888) | Enriched cells from forest soil in Barre Woods Harvard Forest LTER site, Petersham, Massachusetts, United States -... | ecosystem: Environmental > Terrestrial > Soil > Temperate forest >... | reverse complement strand
GCCCCACCCATCAGGGCGCCGGCAAAGGTGCCGACGATCCGCATCCAGGAAGCGCTGATGGTGGCTTTGGCATCGGCCTGCATAACAACGATGGCGCTCATCACCGCCCAAAAAGGCTGCGGCAGTTTAGACCATTGGGCGAGATATAAACAGCTGACTGCAGTAATAGCGGTTATAAAAGCTTGCTTGAGGGCTAGCAGCATATGTGGAGAGGATCACCGATATCAGGGGCCGTCGGATTCAGAATCGATGATACGTTACTCTTGATTTTTGAATTCTAATTCAATGCCGCCTAAATATTTGGCAAGAAGATTATATAATCCTGTAAAGAATGCCCCTGTCACGAGACCCAGAAGGCCATTCAAAACTGGAAAAAGCAAGATGGCCCATGGCCCTATAGGCCCCATACTCTGCTCATCCGGAGCTGCGAGTGACATAATAGTTATCATTGTACCTACAATAAATCCGGCAATCACATTGATGATTGAAAAAATAATAATAAATGACTTTGTTGAAATTTTCATTAATTTAAGTTTCATAAATCCCTCCGTTCACTGTACGCCTTAGTTCAATCCTACAAAGTGGTTGACCATTGATGGCGTCATCTCTTTGACATCAATAATTATAGGAGCAAGTCCATCCGAGTTCAACAACAAACGTAACATTGCCGGATCATTGAAAGACATCTGGATCAAATCACCGCTGGAATGGACGGCGACCTGTGTGTTGCTTAAATCGATACCGCCTAAATCCCTTAACCTGTTTACAGGCAAGATCCTATTGGTAAAAGGACTGGCAAAAGTATCTTGTATTGCATTTACAATCTCCGCCCTCATTGCAGGATTCGCAGTAGGGTTCTGAACTGGACCCTGCCCGGCACTGTTAGCAGGTCCAAAGCTCGGAGGAATTCTTGGATTAGGAGACGATGGTGTTGAAGAGGAAGGTTTGGAGGGTGGTAAATTCGAAGGTTTCACATACCCTCTAAAATCCGTGAAGAATGCAAATGCGTCCGTCAAAAATCTTATTTTTTCTCTTAGAACATTCTTAGCAAACCAACCGCCGGATAAGAATATAGCTATCCCCCAAACTGACAAGACTATTTCATCATTAACAAATCCCCAATAGCTGTTAGCAATTCTCAACGATAGAAGCGTAGAAAATACCCACATCCCCGTTGCACTGCCAAATATCCTCATAAATGAAGCACCTTTGACTTGCTTACTTTTTGCATCATAATAAGGAGTATAAGCCATGTGCCCTGTAAGAGTAACTACCCCTGCCATCAAATAAGGAAGGTAAACAAGCGGACCGATAGGTAAAGAAACAAATAAAGTCCCAATCCACGACAATAAAGCAAAAGTCCCAACCATACCATAATATGGAAATCTACTTTTATCCCTTTTAGCATTATAAGCCCCCATTACCAGAAGCACAAATCCCAATGCTACTCCAAACCAGCCAAAGCCTGTTGCCAAATGAGACCAGAAAAGGATGCTTAAAAAACCCGCACTCAAACCTAGCGCTGCAGTCACTACACCTGCCGTGACAGAGGTATGCACAGGGAATTGAAGCAATTTTAAAAGCTTATGCTTTTCAGCCTCGGATGCGCCTGATATGGTCATTCTTTTATCGGTACGGGCAAATTTAAAGTTAGAGTGAGTAGCTTTACGCACCCCAAGATCGATCATGGCCAAAATCGACACAAACATCGGCTGGGCCCTGTAAATATCCCTGACTGTCCTGTAAACAGCAGCCCACACACTTCCTGATTCTCTTAAATGTCGGACATAGGTCGAGTAATTAACGGCTATCAAAAAGAAATAACTCAAGCCGATCCAAACAATAGCCGGAGTGAGTTTGGCAAAAGAACTGAACATCGAACCAAAAGGAAGAGTGGCGATAAGAAGTATACCAAAAATTACAGAAATATAATGCATAAAAAGAAAAGTGTTGCCTAATTTGATATCATATCCTATCTGCGGGTTAAGTTTATGGGCAAAAGTAGTCGGGTACATTTCAAAATTAGTCACATTTTCCCCATAACGCTGTTCAGTGGTATAAACCGTATCTATATTAGTCATACGGCCCCATTCCACAATATTATAATCAATATGGATCGAAACAATATTTGGGTATATGACTTTTAACATCAGATAAGCTGCGGAATCTTCACCGGTTTGACTGACAATGGTATCAATGGCATAGGGCACACCCCAACCCTTACCATAGAATGAGCCCCAATTGTCGATACCGCGCTGAGTATCCGAAGTCCAGGTGTGTTGGGCAATGGCATAATGCGCAGTCACAGGGAAGCCATCATTGCTCGAATTCCATATACGCATAGTCGGGTTAACTACCATGATATCCGGATTGCGGCCCATTACGGTAGAAACAGTGATATTATAAGCCTCCTGCCCGGGATAGGGACGGACCCATGCATCAAGATTCAAAGACTTGGCATTGCCGATCCATAAATTTGCACCGATACTGCCATTTTTATTACGCGCAATGGGATTATCCTTTTCTCCTTCTTTATAAAAAGGCAGATAAACCCCTGCACGATTAGTCTTATCGATAATATATATGATCTGCATAAAATTCTCATAGTTATTAATAAAAGCAGCTATGCGCTCAAGTTCTTTTTTTAGATCGGAATTATTGACAATTGTAAAAGCTTTTTGTAACACAGGCAAAACCTTGTCGGAATCATCTCTTGCAATACTTTCGACCAATGCAACACTTCTACCAACATCCTGTTTAAATAAATCCAAATTTAAACGTACCTCCGTATCTGAATACTCTTCAAGAACACCTTTTTGAATTAATCTAGACAAAATGCTCTTCCCACGCGGACCGATCTGAAGAATTTCGGATTTTGAAAAAACTCCTTTGGATAATTTATCGGCCCTTGTTAAAGCGGATTTAATTTTGGGGTCATTAAATATATCCAACAATTGTTGTATATGCTCTTTTCTTGACTCAAGGACGGAGTCTGAAAAATCAGTGAGATTATGTGCATATCTATTAAAATGAAAGATATCCTGTAATTCGCGTTGGCTTTCTACCAAAGCATTTCTGTCATCTGGAGGAAGCTGATTTAATGCATCTTGATGCCAATTAGCAAAAAGACTTGTTGAAGAATAAAAATCATAACCGTCCCCTACTCTACTTATATGCCCGCGCCAAAGCGTATCTTCATGAAAAATTGCCCGGTATTTCAGTAACACCAATCCTTCATAAGTATCATATTTTTCAAGAAACCATCTCTCTTCATCTGTCAATTCCCTTTGGTGCTGCTCCAAATTTAACTGCATTTCAGCATTCTTTAAGGCACCATATCTTTCTAACATATCTTCTGCCGCGTTGGCGTAGCTATAATCACCTAATTGAAGGGCCGTATAAATATGCCTTTCAGCAATGACCCTCCCAAGCGCTTCAATGACCCCGCCATTATTAGGCAATATTTCGTTCATGAAATTATCCAAAGCTTCAGTTACTTTAAATAGCTGGTCATTGCTTAAACCCTGCAAAATAGGGCCAACATCATCCAGAGGCCCCATCTTTTCAAGCTTATCAGCCACATCTCCAAGATTATTGCTTCTGAGATTATCCAACACATAATTAAACCCATTATTGCGGTGATATGATATGAGATGTCCTAACAAAGAAGTATCCCTCATTTCATTACCTACCTTTATGGTATCAAACGAACCAAGAGGGGCCCTGACTTCAGATAAATACCTCACCGGCTCACTGGAGGACTGAACATGTGAAGAGGTCGCCTGTAAATAAGCAAAATTGTCCGCCTGTGGCTTTTTCTGGACAAAAGCGAAGAAGGTTTGATAAAGGAATTCCCTTCCTTTGTCCCATTCGGGAAGCTTGGGTAGAGGCGCATTTTGGGGATCATTTATTAAATTAATCCAGGCATTCTTTTCATCTTGCCTAAAATAGATCGAACGTCTGATAATACGCGTAAGAAATACTTGTGTAGGTTCTCCTGTGGGAGTCACCGGCGCAAACCGAGTTTCCAAATCAATGCCTTCAATAATAGTGTTTTTATATAATCTAACTAAATTTCCAGGCCAAAATCTAATTAAGGAAGGCAACCCAAACCAATTGATCCATGCCTTGCTCCAGGTGCTTTTCCCCAGACGGTAATGACTTCTAATAGCCACCGCTGCCTGAAAAGTCGATAACATGGTCAGAGGCGCCATCAAATTATACTGGAGCGCTGTCAGGAGAAAACCGAAGGAGTCATAATGAATGGCATTTAAATTACCATATAAATGATAGAAAAGCAGACCAAAATGATACAAGGCCACAAAACCATAAACGGCCATAAAAAACAGTCGGGAAGAGGGATACTGCACCTTGCCCGTAAGCATCCGGGCCCAACCAATCGTCAACACCGTTGTAAAAATGCCTGCCGCTGCCCAATTACCGCCTGATGTAAAGATCCAATAGCTGCCTCCCAGGCCTGCAGCAAGCAAACCATAGCTTAACCAATTTCTCCAGCCCGGAGGAATAGACCAAAATGTCTTCTGCCTAAAAAGGACGGGTTTTATAATCCTCTCCCCCCAAAGATGGGAAAGCCCTCTCCACTTTCTTGTTAATTTCCCCGCCTGAACCGCTTTTTTAGATACTCCATTTAAGAAAACTCTCATGGCTTCTTTAAATACATCGGTCCTTGGCAAAATTTGTCCCTGGACAAAATTGATAAAATCTTTATTGTTCTGTGTTTGATTATTTTTTTCATGATCTTTCCGATTTACAAAAGCCCTAAACTTACGTGCCAATTCACTTGTTTGCCGGTTTAAATCATTAAACTCCTGATTAGTAATTTCTTTACCTGCATTACCTTCTAAAACGTTCTTGACTAAATCAGCAACAACGGTATTGTTGTTCATTCTTTCTTGATTTTTCATTGGATCCATATCAAGAATGGTTTTTGCCAATGCACCGAATAATTTATAGCCTTTATCACCTTCCTGGCTATTTAAGAAAGTCATCAGAATATATAAATCCGTATCCAGCAGTAAATCATCCATATTGAATTCTGTAGGCTGCATAACGCCTTTATCTTCATCAGGTTCAGTTAATATTTTAAAAAGTCCAGGTTTACCATCAGCCCAAAGATTGACGACAAACCAATTGCGCCAAAATTCGGCATGAAGCCTGATACGTTCCAAAACATCGGCAGCCCTTTGCGCTTGAGGCAAATTACTCTCGACATCCATCATATGCATAGCATCCTTGGCAACGAACATGGTCAAGGGATAAAGCAACGACAAAGCTCCCAAAGAATGGTCATTGGTGTCCGAAGGCGCCATCTGGATAAATTTAAAAAGTACAAACTGGCGTATATTATTAGGCTCAAAGAGACTCGCCATCGGGAAGGGATTAAACACGATTTCTGATTTTTCACCCGGATTTTTTGCTGTGATCCGTGTCGGATCAAGCATCAAAAAGCGGTGTACCTCGCTGATAATAGATTCACTAACCTCCTGGAGCCTTTTGGGACCGATCCCATTTGGTCCGGCATACCTAAAAGTATTATTATAAACATCATTGATGGCAGGATTAATGACTTGATCTGTCAAAAGATTGATGGCAAACTCTTTAAAGCTTTGCAAACTTCCTTCTTGGCCCAAATAGTTTCTTGCTAATTGTTGTAAACTCTCAGGGGTAATATAGTTATTATCCAATAACGTTTTAATCAACCGCACCTCAGGAGTTACTACCAATTCATGCAACAAGGGAATGGTTAAATCATTACTTCTAGCTAAAGTAGATAAATAATTATTTTCAGATGCGATCAAGGCCAAACGCATCATCTGGGTCCATCTCATCTGTCCCCTGTAGCTTGAAGGAATATGCTCCATCAACGCCTCCAAGGAAATACCCCTCAAAAGATTCTTGGATAATATTTCCTGCAAAACCATGGCTTGAGGATAACCACGCTGGGCCTGCTGATCGATCAACTGCCTTAAATCATTCTCATCCAGATTTTCAGGCATGGCTACAGCCTCCATCGCATCCCGGGGATCATCGTCTGTACCATCAAATGACAGCTTCTTTTGTTCAACCGCTTTCCAGATGGTGTCAAATTCCTGGTCAGTAACACCAAAACCTGTCAAATAGGACCTTAAATATTCCCTTTTATCACTAAGATTTTTGACATTAGCACCAATGATAAATGGCCCATTGATCTGACGAATAATAACATATTTTCTTGCAATGTCTTTACCCACAATCTTGCTTAACATGGCCATATCACTACCGTTGGCATTGGTGGTTGATGCAAGTCTTTCTTTAACATTCTTCCATACGCGGCTTGCCCCCACATGGAAGACAGAAAAATAAGCCCCTACTGCGCCCAAACCGTAAGTAGCTATCGTCAATGCATTGTTCAGCGTTGAATGATGAGCAATAAACGGCACACGGTCTAAAACGTCCATACGATAGTAGCTTTTGACAGGATCACTCCATAAAGGAAGATCAGGAAAAGGGGTCCTGAAAAAGAGATCCTCACCATCCCGATTAATTTCCGTATCCATTCTGGCCAGATTATTGAGGTTGGGACCTCTTAATAAAGGAATCAATACCCCTACAGGGGAATTTCTGAATTGGTCTTCAAAGCTCATCTGAAAAACGTCTACCGCATAATGAGGATTTTGAGTATCTGCGATCAACAAAACAAGCTCATTGTCCCTGATAATGCGGCTTTGGGGCTTTTCATCAGGCGTTTTTGTCCTAATATCTTCATAAATTTTGACATAATTACCTTCAGGAGCATTTAAAGTCTTAAATTTATAGCGACTGTATAAATATTCCTGAGGCTGAGGTCCTCTGCCATGGATCCAATCATCAAATTCCTTAAATTGGGCAGGAACACGGACGGTTGCTATAGGAAAGGAACCCGAAGAATAAATTTTATCGCGGTCATCCACGTAATGTTCCCAGGTACGTCCCGTTTTATAATTAAATCCGATATAAATGTGGTTCTTTTCCGTAAAATCATAGCCGCCTTTATATTCATAAGTGACCTTATAAACATACTCATCCCCCAATTTTGTCACGTACTCGGTCTTTCGAACGATCTTTTGATCTTTACCGTAAACCTTGGCTGAGGCTGTTTCTCCTCGAGGAGTTGTTAAAGTTACTTCTGATTTAGGAGATTCATCATACCTTGGAAATCTTAAGGTGCTGCGGTCTATCTTTATTGTGTCGCGGTTTAAAGGATCATTATTCCCCAATAAACGGGTCAATACCTTAAACTTTCTTTGATCCGTCAGATTACCATTGTCATCGAACTGTGGATTTCTTAAGAGGTATTCGGAAACCGGCATTAATAAGTTATGATTGTAAACCATGGTCCCTTTAAGCTCGCCTTCCTTCCATGATTCAGGAATTTCATAGTCATGTAAAAAATCTTTAACAAGTTCGGGGTTATCTGCTTCAAGAGCGTAAATTTGACCGTCTGCGGATATTTCATAGGCGCTTAAAGGATCCGACCCGCTAAACGTCATATTAACTGTTAAATCAGGTTCCTCATCGCTGGAGATATACAAAATGATCCTGGACTGAGGGTCTTGATCAATGCGGACAAAGAAACGGCGACCGTCATTGGTAATGCTGTCCGTAGAAATATTATAAGTAAATTTCGTATAATCATCGGTTCCCAGTTGCCTGGCGATATCCTTGACTGTTTTTTCAAAAAGCTTGCGGGCCTCCCTCGCATGATTATTATCCGTATCGCCGATACGGCCTACGCCGGTCGTAATGAGTGAATCATTCATCACATCATCCATCGACAATTTTCTCTTAAGATTGAGCGTTGTGATGACATTTTGATCAGGATCAATGGTTAAATGATTATCATGGAAATACGCCCTGTACAAGCCGCGGTCGATAGACGTGTTTTGAGACCTGGTTGTAAAAGGATTATAAATGACCTGGGCGACGAAACTATGTTCCCGGTCAGAAGGCAAGGTGTTGAGCTGGATCACCGGCCGATTATCTTGAGTGTTAAGAACAAAAAAGCGGGTGTCTTTTTTAATATAGTCTTCTTCCCTGGATACGAGATTAATTCCTGCAGGCAATTGGGCCTGTATGGAGGCCGGGATATCGACCACCTCGCCATTAATGACGGCTTTGCCGATCATAGTATCCGCGTTGACACCAGGCCCCTGTACAGGTTGTTTGTTAATCCCAACCATACGGTACTGGTCATCATAATGAAAAATCGCCCGCTGAGGCTGATCATCCGTCCCGACAATTGCCTTACCCCGGACATTATAATGTTCCTCTTTTTTCAAAAATCTCTGATTATCACGGATTTCTTCCGGATTATAATACAGATTTAGATTCACTTCCCCGAAAGCATTCAAACCGAACTCCCTTTGTAGGGCATTGGTAACAAAGTCCCTGCGTTGAAATAACATGCTTTCAATGGCAACTCGGTTAAGAGGGTCGGGAATGCCTGTCAGCATCTTCAGCCGATATGTTCTGGCCAAGGTCACCCCGATCCTGCCATTCGGCGATACTTCATATATCAAATTATCAGGCCTAGCTTTGGTAAAAACCAATTCCCATTGATCTGGTTCCAACGTGGATTTATAAACAGAGGCCACCACCCTGTCTTCCGCTTCAGAAACATAATAAGCCCTTAAGAAATACCCCTGGTCATTGCGTTCTTCGACATAGGTCAAAGGTCTGTCGGCATAAAATGATTCATCATTGGGAAGATCAGTCAATTGGACCGTGGCGGAGCTGCTGACAAATTTTCCAACCACATCTGCCCCGTTTGAAGGAGTCAAAACCTGGCCATTGACTGTATAAAATGTCTGGCTGGAAACATTTCCTCTAAAGTAATACTGTGATTTATTAGGAGAAATCATACGGCCAAAGACGACAGTCCCGTCATAATGATTATGACGTCTGTCATATTTGGGACTAAATGCAAATTCACGACTGCCTTCAGTTTCCAAACCATCCGAATCATAAGCAGGTATAAAATCACGAAGCCTTCCTGCATTAGGGAATAAAGGATTGAAGGCTTCACGATTTAACATTAAGCCGTTGACAGGGCTTATATAGCTTACAGTTCTTTCAAATGCATGGCCCTGATCTGCCACCCCTTCACTATATTTATCAGTTGTAACGACGTATTTTCCTTTGGCAAACTTAACATCATATTGGCCAGGAACAAATCTGATATTATCGCTGCTGATGATCATGGGAGCCCTGTTGTCAAACCGTCGCGTGGTGACTACTTTGCCGTTTTCCTCAGTTCGGTCATAAGCAATTACTGAAATAATTTTCGCTCTTGGCCCGTCCTGATATCCCCTTTGAATATAATTTTCCCAACGGGGATCGTAGACTTTAGCCGTAGTTACAGGTTTTCCTGAAGTATTATCCACTTCCGTCACTGTTAATTGGCGGTAATCAGGATTATAAGCCTGAGACTCTGTTTGCTTGACCACGGCGCGGGATACAAGGCCTCTGGTCGTGGTTCTAACGGGAATTTTACCTCCCCTAAAACGATGGTCATACTCCAGTTCCGTTTCCTGCACCACGCCATTGGCATCCCTTGTGAGGGAAAAGCGGGTAAGCCCTGTTTCGGCGTCCAATTTTAATTCACGCACCGCACCGGTCACCTCATTGGTGGAAATAACCGGTATCAATTTATTCAAACCGACCAAATCATTATTATCCTCAGGAACATCAACCCTATTGGTATAGCGCAATGTTTTATAATCGGCTTCCTTGCTTAAATGTTTCATGTAATCGTAACGGGCTTTGGGGAATTCAGGATGCGCATGTTCGATCAACATCCTGTTAATGGCCATCATTTCTTGCGTTGTCACAAAACTGCTATAGCCGCCATCCGGCCTCTTAAACCTGAATTTGCCAGGATCTTTCATGGCATTTAAGATGTCCCCTATTCTTTTTCGTTCATAAGGAGACAAGGTCACATCCTTTGTTAAGTCGATATCCTGAAACTTTTCGGGTAAATGGGTATCTGTGAGGACATTTTCATTAATATAATCAAGCCCTGCGCCAGCGGGAATACTAATACCCCTGATTACCAACACATCAATGGAAGTTTGGACATCCTTACCGGCCAGCGTGTATTCTTCCTGTGACAATGAAGGAAAATCTTTTTCAGAGGGCAGATAATTTTCTTGCCCGTTGTTGTACACCTTGGAACTGACAAATCTCCCAAATTCATTAAATTTATTTTCAGTGACAAAAAAGCCGTCTAGTTCCTTGACCGGTTGGTCAAAAAGGCCATAAATTTGCACACTGGTCCTTCCCGTATTGTAATTAATATTGCGTTTGGTCAATATTTCATTATAAGGATTAATGAATTTCGGATCAAAACTGGATGAGTGGATAAAGGTGGGCATTGTCACGTCAATGGTCGTTGTCTCTTCAATCAATTTTCTGTCTTTAAACAAAAAGACCCTATCCTGTAAAGACTTCAACCTCGGATCAAGCAATGTATTGACCATGTCCTCCCGATCACCATAAGGATTGTCATAGGTAAATGAAGCTGTTTCAAGGCCGGTCTTTTCATCATAATTAAAGAAAGTGACCTGTTGATTTGTGACCAGAAAACGGATAAAACCGCCATCCACATACTTCGACGTGATGACTCCATAGGGATCCGTAACATGGACAAACCCTCTCTGGGCCGTCCCTATGCTATATTTGCCCACAATACCCGGAATTTCAAAATCCTGAAAATGCTTAAACGCAATAAAGTTTTGTACAGTCACAGGAAGTTTTGAAATAATGTCAAACAAATTATCATTGGGAGTAAGCAAACGCGGAGTTGCCGGCGTTTGAGCAGAAGCTCTTTTCCCTGTTCCTGCAACATAAGCAACCCACGCCCCTATGCCTAATTTAAAAGTAGTCCTGCGAGAGATAGGATTAGAGATCATTGCTTGATCTGATTTCGCGGGCATCGGTTTAATTTTTCCCGTTGGAGCTGTTTGCCAATCTTTAGTATCACGGGTAACCCATACCTTTTTATCACCATTAGGTAATTTTTGCGTGATCGCAAAATGGCTGGCAGCGACCGCCCCAGGGGTCCCGTCAGTGATCTTTCGAATGGCCCGCTGTTCCACCCGTTGACGGCTAAAATCAGCTAAAACATTAGTCCTATCCTCGGAAGGCGGGATTAAAACCAAATGGTATGTCATCCCTACCGTTCCATATTGATCGTCAAACCTTGCATTTAATAGATTATAGTTATACGGATCATACGATGTCACTAATTGATTATGGGCTATCTCGTCAGCATCTATCGTTTTTCCCACATATTGGAGCATTCTATCGTAATTGGCCTTGCCATAGACAACCTGGACCCCTTCGTTTAAAAATTCATAAGATAATTGATATTGGGGTTTTTTAACGTCCGGTACGGTTAAACCTTCGGCATTCCCCAACATCGGAGAATCCAAATCAAGCACACTCTTGCCCATCACCGTTTCAAGCCTGTAGCGGACACTAGGATCCAAAGAAATATCACCTAACGGGGTCCGGCCTGGATTAAATCCATCATATTCATTAGGCGCCGTTGCAGCGGGTTGATTGCCATCTTGATTTGCTAAATCCGCAAGTGAAGTCGAATATTTATGTAGGAGCGCTTCAAGTTTTTGACGGCCATCAGGATCTGTAACTATTTGTAATGCCAGCTTGAGTGCTTCCGTATAATCTTCGGTGACCTTAGGGAAACCAATCCTTAAATTAGCAGGATTGTTGGCAACCGGCAAACGGTCCCTTCTTGCATGGTCATAATCAGATAGATCAAGAAGATCAACCATTTTACCGGCATTGTGCCAGTTGGGCACCCGGACACCAAAATGATCTTCCACACCCTGGAAGAATCTGGGAACGTCTTCTATCCTGCCTCCAAGGAATGTTTGGACAAACCTCATGGGGTCTTTCATAAACCATGCCATTTGAGAATCGGCTGAATAAACATCTTCATTGGCTTCATTGCGGATCAAAAGCAAATCTTTATTCCATAATTGAGGAGCCCATTGACTGATCTTTTCCGACACTTCTGATGCACCGGAAGCCCTTGATCCTTGATAATGGGTCCCATAATTATATAAAACTTTAGAAACAACAGCGTTTGTATAAGAATAACGTTTTTTAACATCGGGCCCAGGCGTATCGGGTAAAGCAACTGTTTTGGCTCCTTCCTGGACCTCCAGCAACCAATCTATAATGCCTTCCAGCATCGGCCTAAAGCTCGTAGTATCTCCGGTAGTTTTTTCCCATTCCATGACAGCTTCCGCAATAATGGCTGTACCCATAACGTCCAGATTGTCCATGGGCTGGCCTGTAAAGGCGTTATAAGATTTGGTAAATCCGACAAAGCGGCCTTTACGATCGGCTTTGATGATAGAACTGTAGATCAATCTATACCGCATAAGATTATGGTAGGCTGAGGCCCGATTATTTGAATTCCCGGAATCAATCAAATAAATGTCCGAATCCCCCTGATCAGACGTAAAAGCGCTGGGGAAGGAGTCAGTCCCTTGCTGGCTATGGGAAACAAAAAAACCGCTAAATAAATTTTGTTCCAAGGTACCGCCTTTAGGGCCATAGGTGATAATATAACCGCCCTCATCAATAGCCTTGGCATAGTCGTTGACCCTTTTGATGTCATTTTCTATGTTGCGCTGCATAAGCCTTAAAGCTGATCGCGTCATAACGCCAATAGTATTTTCTATGTGCCCATCCGGCATAAGAAAGCTGATTGCATAGACAGGCACCTCCAAAGGTTTGCCATCTATGCCTATTCTGCCGATTGTTGCAATGGGAACGGCTTCGACAATCCTGTTTAAACTGTAATTCTCGTCACGGTCAAAAGAAGCAGCATGGCTCCAGAAACGGCCGTCCTTTCTAAGATACATAAAAGCCTTGCCGTCCCCGGCCTGGATCAGCAAATTCATAATTTCATCTGCCTGGCTTCCGGCTATGCTTTCGACCAGGGCCCTTTTGTCCTGCACATCTTCACTGACCCGAAGCTCGCCTAAAACAGATGGTATTCTGCTGATAACACCTTTTTCAATAAGGGCATTTAAAATATGCCCTTGATTTTCCGGTGTCTCGCCTCCAGCACATATCTTGGCAAGCTCATCGGTGCTGATGGTCCCGTCTCCGGTGATCCGGAAAATATTCTTGGTTAATTCCTGTTCGATTAAACCACTCGTACTTCCGCCGGGAAAATTGACGTAAATTTGTCCTATTTTGGGCGCTAACGGATAGGGATATTCCCCAAATTTATCAGGACCAGCCATCTCATTGACGAAGCCCTCGCCATTGAGTTCAATGCCAAAAAAGCTAAACAAGTAATCTAAAAACCCGATCCTCGGCATACTGACATGGGGGGCGTTGGCCACATAATTGACCTTGGGCCCGTTATGGCCCAGCATTTGCCCCAAGGAAACATAGCTGAATCCTTGTCCTCTAAAGAGAAGCCCCAAAGTATTTGCAACATTTACCTGTAAGGTAAACGGGTTTATATACTCTCCCGCCAAAACAGCATAAAGGGCCTGTATTTTGGGTGCGTTAAACCTGACTTGCTGACCGTTATTCGTGCCGTTGGTGACTACACGCTGGGGATACAGAGAGGAATTGGCAAAAGCAGCCGCAGCAACGCTGACTTGGCCTTTAATGAAAGCACCGACCTTTGTACTTTGGATTTTTTCAAGATAGGCCTGCATTTCAACAAGGTTGTTTTCTGTAAATAACCCTTGAATGGTCCCATACGCCGCCACCATGCGTTCTTTCTTTTGCTCTACCGTTAACTTTTTCCATTCATCTTCCACCCGATAGTACGCTTCATCCATATTTTTGTTTTGAAGATAACTATTTGCCGGGTCTAATTCATGAAGAAGGACAAGTTTGGCGTAAACTTCCCTGAGGCTGTCCCTGTCAGGCATATATTTGCCGATTTCATAAGGCTTCCAGACCATGTCAAAAAAGAAATTGGCAATCCCATCAATCGGGATGGCTAAATGTGTGAAAGACATACCAACACCGGCTAAATAGGTAATGCCTCCCAATATTGCCTTTTGATGAAGATATTTGCCGTACTGCGCCACAGCAATCCTGTCGAACTCCGCTAATTTTTGGGCCTGATAATTGTTGATCAGTCTTTGCAAATTCAGGTTATTGCCGATGATGACATTACCGCGTGTTTCAGGCCTGCCGTACTTGGGCAAATAAGTCCTGAAAATAGCTTTGGCCATTTGTGGATCTTTTAAATCATCCAATTCCTCTGGGGTATAGGTACCGAAGGTCATCACCGGTATCTGGTCACTGCGAAGCCCCCAGACTTTTAACATTTGAGGTTGTCCGTCTTTCAGGACAGTCAGGACTTCTTCAGCCCCTGAGATCTCATCGCCGGGCACTGTGCCGACTGTTTTTCCCAAATCCCTGGCATGAATAAAACCCTCAACAGCTGTGATCAAACCATAATTGTCCCTTACAACCCAAGCTCCTACAATAAGATCGCCTACACCGGCCCCCTCCTGTAAGAGATCCCAAATTTCCTGAAAATGCGTCCCATCCTTATCATCAGGAAAGAAGTTTTTGACAATCTTGAGGACATCTTCCTGTTTATCATCAAGGCCTGGCTTAACATGAAGCACCGTGTCGGAGACTTCATCAATGACCCCAGCCTGCACCAATCTTGCCACCAGTTCTTCACCCCTTGTGGAACAGGCAACAAGCCTAGATCTAGAAAAATTCCCATCATTGGGCGGCAGATCAATGCCGAACAGTTGTTTGACCATTTTGACCTGCTCATCATAATTAGGATCACCCAAAATCGGCAATAATCGTTCATTAATGACCGTGTCCAAGACCCCGTGGAACACGGTGTTTTGAGTTTCCTCAGCAGCTTTTTTACTGGCGAAAACAAAGGCCTGATTCCTTTTGCCATCCGCGTCATACCATGTCACCCGGTGTGCCACATCTTTTTTACCTATTTCCCAAGCATTGATTTTATTGGCTGTTTTAATTTTTTCCCAACGGTCAAAATCTTTTAAATCAGGGACGTAATCAGGATCATCCGGCAACTGGCGTGTTTCAAAGAGAATATTGGGCCGGCCCGTTTTATTGTCGACCCCTTGATGGTTAACAAAATCCATGAAAGCATACATGTCATAGCCTGAACCATCTCCCTGCCAACTACTAAATTTTCTCGTGATCTTAAAATCAGTGGTGACAAAATAAATATACGGCGCGTCATCTCTATCAAGAAGGGTGTCAAATTTAAGCCAATTATCCGCCTTAGCGCGCTGGGACGTTAAAAACTTCAACGTATTCAGATCGATTGATAAACCTGAACTGGCAACCCTTTCCCATCCTCCTTCGATAAAATCAGTCAGCACTTGCTGGGCTTTTTTATCCCAAATACCAAAATGCCGTTCTTTTTCTGCACCCGGTTTTAAAGAATCATCGTCCAATGAAAAAGCGACAAATCCCACTCCCATCTGGTCCTTCATGGATTTTAAATCCAATGCCAATAGGCCGGCCTGAAGATCATCGCCTCTTAAATTACCCCGATCCAAGGAATCTGAACCGAATTCGGAGATAATCACCTTCATGGGTCTTCCCAATTGCCTGAAAACCGCATTTAATTGCCTGCCGACAGAAGTATTATTACGGTAATAATTGAGCGATATCCCGTCAATATGCGGCATGCCGCCTACCACCAGACCAAAATGTGAAGGCTTGTCTAATATATTGGTATAAACCAACACATTGCCCTGAACGTTTTGATGGATTTCCTGGGCAATGGAATCTTCCAAGGAGAACAGGTCCTTGTAGGTTGTTTCATTATCAGGCTTATTGGTCCAGGCCGGATATGCGGATGGCTGGTCAGGTTCATTGAACGGAGTGACTATGAACTTGATGTTCTCCGGCAAACTTCCCCTTACGTTATTCAGATAGGGAATATAATTATGGGATTCATACGAAACAGCTTCATTTGAACCAGGCACGTTTGTCCCATAATAAGTAACGACGTTAGGAGCACCATAAGAAGCATAATTAAAAGGAAGCGTAATGATAAAATTCCTGACAGACGACCCATTGACAATGGCCTGAAGAAGTTCTTGAGGAGGAGGATAAAAAAACCGGACTGTATTGACCCCCAACGCCTGCAGTTTTGGTATATCCGCTTGTGTAAAATTAGTATCAACGTTGATACCCATGATCGTCCCGCCGCCTGAGGCTTCTTCTGTTTGCGGCAAAAGATCCGGCATCGAAGACGGGAATGTGTTATTAAATGCATCTCCCAAACTCTGCTGTGGGCCCGGATGGCCGCTGGGTTGAATACCCGGAGCCTGTGGCGCTGCTCCGGGGGATCTTTGATTATTGGGGGACGGAACAACGAGTTCATTGGCTTTATTGGCTTTCTTAACATCAAAAACAACTTTATCGCCAGGAAAGACGGTATTATTTTGTTGATGTAAAATTCTTGCTCTTGGGGCATTATCATGGAAAACAGAAATAGATCCTGACTGCAGCATGGAATCAAGGCTGGGCCTGTTGATGGCTTGTTGTATAAGCCCCAACTGCTGTAAAACCTCATTCGAATAATAAACGTTATATATGCTTATTGGGTCTGATCCTTGGACAACCACCGTGATCGTATTAAAAGGCATCGGCGTATTATTAACAGAATCCGGAGAGACAACGGAAGATGAAGCCTGCGGAGTTGAAGCTGGCCGTGGAACAGCCGAAGCTGGTACTGGAGGAGCAGCTGGAGCTACCGAGCTCGCTAATATCAAAATTGGCTCACCTTCTACAAGAGATTTACTTTCACTATTAACATGCCTTGTTGCTGACGCTAGTGCTCCAGCGCTAAGACCAGGCGCTAGAGAAGAGGCAGCTCCAGCTACAGAAGCGGATACCACACCTGCTATTTGTACATTGGCATTTCCTTCAGCTAAAAGGTGGCTTGCTATAGACCCTGTAAAGCCTTCAGATGAAGGACTAGCTACAGGTGTAGGTGCTGCGCTTACTAAGGCCACAATTGTATTGCCTTCTGCAAGGATATGTTGTCTTACTGACTCTATTGTTTCAGCACTAATGCCAGGTTCCAGGTTTTTTGCCTGAGCTACTATTGTGTTGCCCTCTTCTACAAGATGGCTTGCTAAGGACCCTGTAAAGTATGCAGGAGAAGAAGGAACAGCTACAGAGACAGGTGCTGGTGCCGCGCTTGCTAAGGCCACAATTGTATTGCCTTCTGCAATAATATGCCGCCTTACTGACCCTATTTCTCCAGCACTAAGACCAGGTTCCAAACTTTTTGCCTGAGCTACTATTGTGTTGCCCTCTTCTACAAGATGGCTTGCTATAGACCCTGTAAAGCCTTCAGATGAAGAACTAGCTACAGGTGCAGGTGCCAGGCTTGCTAAGGCCACAATCGTATTGCCTTCTGCAATAATATGCTGCCTTACTGACTCTATTGTTCCAGCACTAATGCCAGGTTCCAAACTTTTTGCCTGAGCTACTATTGTGTTGCCCTCTTCTACAAGATGGCTTGCTATAGACCCTGTAAAGCCTTCAGATGAAGAACTAGCTACAGGTGCAGGTGCCAGGCTTGCTAAGGCCACAATCGTATTGCCTTCTGCAATAATATGCTGCCTTACTGACTCTATTGTTCCAGCACTAATGCCAGGTTCCAAGCTTTTTGCCTGAGCTACTATTGTATTGCCCTCTTCTACAAGATGCCTTGCTAATGACCCTCTAAAGTATTCAGGCGTTGCCGTCACAGGAGAAGATCCGACACCTGCGCTAGCTGCTGCTTGAGGCTTGACAAAGGATGTTAAATTAATACTTACATATTGGCCCGGCTGAACTATATTAAAGTTAGGATGTTCTATCGGTTTTCCATCTGCTCCTAAGATTGAAATGAGCCCAGCCTTAACAAAATCATGATAAGATGATCTTTGGGAAAGAGGTAAAGAAGCTTGAATCCTATTAATTTCGTCCACAACAATTTTCGACACTGAATCGTTCGGATTAATTTTGATTGGAGCAATAGGTGATTGCACTGAAGCAGGGGCTACAGCAGTAGTTGTATGTTGTGTGTTTTGTGCTGAAGCTGCCCCAGGTAAGAATGTCGCAGCAATTCCCACTGTCACCGCAAACATTCCCCACCGCAAAGCCCGCGCAGCAGCTTGTGCCGCATCCGGGCCTGAGATGAAGCGTGTTGTCATCGCGGCATTTTGAAAGGAAAACCCTCCGGAAAAATATTTTCTTGGAACGACTTCATTGTCCGGAGTGATATCTTCTTTGATGTAATTGTAAACTCCTTTTTTATACGACTTCAAATATTGGCGGTAAATTTTCTGGTCCACATCCTTATCTTCAACATCAACACCGTTGATTTTCCTGCGGTCAACATATCCCTGACTGATCAAACTTTGCTTTAATTTACTTTTATACCAAATGGCCAATATTAAAGATTGGTACACTTGCCTTAACTCGGCAAAATTCCTGCCTTCGTTGACTTCTTTGGTCAATTCGGGAATGATGATTTGTCTTATAATTTCTTTGCCTAAATCCTGGGTGGTTTGCGAAGGCCTTGCGCCCCGGATTTTTCCGCTCTTACGCAAAGCCAAATAGTCATCCTCCAGCATCACCTTTAATTTGCTGTCCAAAATCACAGCTGTATTATCAAGGGCATTTTCATACACCTCAGCAGTACCCGGAACAATCCAAACTTTATTGTAGGTGTTGACCGGAATATTTGTCGTACCGAAACGCTTGTACGCCTCCTGATAAATCTTGTGCCAAAATCTTTTTCCTATACTTCCTTCCGGGTACATCACAGAAGCGGTCACCTGCTTTAATAAATAATCCTGCACCAAAAGCTCTTTTCCCATTTCAGTGATGCCAAGTTCCCTGGGAACAATATGATTGCGTTCATAAGGAGATAAATTGACCCACATGTCCTGGTCAGGAATAGTCAAAGACGCCAGGAAATATTTAACAAGTTTGTCCGCTTCTTCTTTCAGAAAAACCTGCCTGGCTGAATAATCGTCACCTTTGCCTGCATCGTCCCCCTGGGACATGACGAATTCAAATTTGAAAGGGTTGTTCCGGAAAATTTTAAGGCCATGGATCAAAGGCGGGGTGAATGCGGGAGTCAATTCAACCATTCTGCCCGGGACAGGCAGGAAAGGCACATCAGCTTGTACAGGTTGTTGAGCAAATAAGGTGTTAACTAAAAAAGCTACTATCACCAACCATAGTACAGGTTTATTATTTTTGTAAAATGTTGTCATTTTAATACTGCCTTTTTAATAGGGCATTGATCACTACTCTAGGACCGCTTTCTTTATTTAAAGTATAACATATAAATCAGGGTTTTGCAGCCAGTTGGGGGGTTTTTGAGGTAGCGTTTTCTCAAGAATTTGTCGTCGGGGAAATAAAAGGCCCCGGAAATTTTTTTAAAAAAATAAAAAAATGCTTGCCGTAAAGCATATTAAAAAGCCAAAGCCCAGGAACGGCTTATTGAAGCTCTACCACAACCCATGAAGCATTATCCAAGGGAAAATTACCTAATGAGGTGCGGGCACTGGTGAGGATTTTTTGGGGATCCCCCAGCAAGGACAGCGGGACTGTGATAGTGACTTCATTAGGGGCCCTGCTGACTTGCACCACCCCCTGGTTGAGGCGTTTGTTCTGGTCGTAAACGCTGTAACTTAAAACCCCCAGGCGGACATTGATCTTGGGCATTTGGCCAAAAGGTGTTTTGCTGCTGTAACCGAAAAAATAAATCGAGGCTTCCACGTCCTGGGCCAGGGGCTTGGAAAGCCCGATGGTGACAATCAAATGGTCCCCCTCCCAGCGCAAAGCTTTCCAATCAACGCCGACAAAGGCGGAGCGCTCCTGGTCATTCAACTCTTCCGGCAATTCCAGCGTCGTCACCAGTTTTTTCCCCGCTGAAATAATGGTGGTGTTTTCATTCAAATGCATTTTCATCGGCGGGAAATCGCCGAACAATTCATTGAATTTGACAAAGGACAAAAGATAATTGCGGCTGGAAAAATATTGGGTCTTGTGCGCCTGCAGGGCTTTTTTCTTGGTCTCAATCTGTAAGGCGCTTAAATGGTATTGCCTCCAGACCTCACCATCGGCTATCGCTTCCGGCGGTGTCAGATATATTTCAGGATGGAAGCCTTTGGGTTTGGGCCATGTCAGGTAATGGATAAGATAGGGATACAATTGAACATTCGCATCCATCCCCTCATCCCAAAGGGCCACGCGCAGGTATAAATAAAGGGCTAGGTGGTCGCCGTTATGGTCTGCCGGATGGGAAACAAAAATCTTGGTCGGTTTAAAATCCCGTAAAATTGACCTGAGGTCCTTGAGAATTTCTTCTCCTTTATAGGGCGCACCATAGCGGTAAGCGTCTTTATAGGGAACAGAGGTCACGCGGGTCATCAGGCTTCTATAGGCGGGACGCTGGTTCCAATGATAATACCAGATATTCAACGTGCCGAAATCCGGATAACCTAAAAATATCAAATCCTGCGGGTCCATCCCTAATATGCGGGAAGCATTGACCGCTTCATCATGCCGCACCAAACCCATATTTTCCACCGTGGCAGGCCAAACCACGGGATGCTTCCGATAGAGAAGAAAAGACCATTGGTTGCTGTCCCCGTAGGTAAGAAAAACCGTTTTGATGGGCAGGTGCATGGCCACGGCCCGCTGGATGATGCCGGCCGCGCCTAAAACTTCATCATCCGGATGAGGGGCAAGCACCAAAATGCGGTCCGTCGGTAACAGGGTCACGGTGCCGATCTTTGGTTGGCCGGCGAAGGCTGTTGAGCCAAGAAGGCATAAAAATATGCTAATGAGTTGAAATCGCTTTAACATACAATAGAGAATGATAATGTTCTTCCTTTCCATCACGGACCAGGACCATCGGGTAACGCTCACGGACCACAAAACCCCGGGCCTCAAAAAAAATCCCGGCGGCTTTATTCCCGTCGTGGACTGATGCGGCCAATTCAGTGATCCCGCATCCGGCGGCATGGGCTGCCAGGGTATCCAATAATTTCCGGCCTACCTGTTGTTTGCGGAAATCAGCAGCGATGCCGATATGCAAATGGCCTTGATGGCTGTGAAAGGATTTCTTCCGCCAGGAAAAAATCCTGCGCCAGTTCTTTAATGCCCCGCGCACCATCTGATGGATTTCAGGGCGGAAAAAAATACCGCGTTTAAGGCCTTTGATCAACAAGGCAGGCACCAGAAGCCAAAACATCACCAGCCCGTAACGGCGATTATCCATGCAGCCGTTGATATAACCGACCAAACGCCCCTCGCACTCTGCCACAAAGGTCGATTCAGGCTCATAATCCAAATAATACGCGGTCAACAAATCCGCAGCCACCTCGCGGTCAGGAAAAAAATTCTCAATGGGGCCGCCGCGGTCCGCCACATCACAACAGAGTGTTCGTAAAGCAGAGCTATCTTCTTTCAGGTAAGGTCTAATATCTATTTTATTCATAAAAATTTATGAGAGAATACTAAATGCTTATCTTACGCACGTCAAGAGTAATTAAAGTTTCAAGACCTTTGATGTCGAAGCAATTGGGCCTTTGGATAATTGTAATGTTAAAAGATTGCTTCGTCGCTTCGCTCCTCGCAATGACACAGCTTGTGCTTGCTTTGACACTTATGCCCTCTTACGCCCGGGCAGATGATGGCCTGATTGACCGTATCCAGCAAACGGAAAAATCCATGGTGGTTGTCCGGACAGAGCTGACACGGGTCATGCATACCGACCCGCCGCAGATGGCCACCTTCTATCGCACAGCTGCCGGCATCGTCATTGATCCTTCCGGTATTATTGTAGCGAACACCCATACCATTATCCATGCCCCTTTTATTTTTGTGGTCCTGCGGGACGGCACCAAGTTGCCGGCACAAGTGCTTTTTGCTTCAACGGACTATGATTTCAGTTTCCTGAAAATCGATCCCCCCTACCCCTTACAAAGCGTGCGATGGGCGGATTCTTCGCTTGTTAATGTCGGAGACAACATCCTGGCTGTCGGGAATTCAGACTATGACAATCAATCTATTATGGAAGGCCATATTAAAGGCATCATCCAAAGCCGGTCAACATTAACCCATGATTTTCTTGAACTGGACCTTGATCTCCACCATGGCGACAGCGGTGGGCCCATCCTTGACGAGCAGGGGCAGCTCTTAGGGATGGTGATGGCTAAACGGGAGTCTGAGCCCAATTCCAGTATCGCCATTGCCTCCAACAAAATCCACCTGCAATATTTGCAATATAAGAAAAATGTGCCATAATCCTTATCAACTATGAACAGAAAATCTAAATTTTGGCCGTGGGCGTTGGCTTGGCTCATTCTGGCCATCCTGAGCTGCTACATACGGCTTTATCCTTTGCGCTCCCATATGTGGGACGATTCCCGCGATCAGGCGACCATGCTTGTCATCTACAAAATCAAGCAGGCCTTTCTTAAGCAAATCCTGACCGAAGCGCCTACCATGCCTCCGGCGCTGGCCAATCATATGGCTGAACAAAACCTCAACGATACCATCCATGCGGACAATAAGCAATTCATGGACACCATTGACAGGGTCACCATACAACTGGCTAACGCGCCGGGTGCGCCTGCCCAAAAAATCTATCTCCTGGAATCCGACCCTTACGATTTTTATAATCTGACTGAAAACATCGTCAATAAAGGCCGCATCGCGGACGTTATTAAGGGAAGCAAGTACTTTAATCCCCTGATGGGCGCTCCCTTTGGCGCCTGGCAGCCTTTTACCCTGCATCCTTATTGGGGATTTATCATTTACAAAATCCTGCAGGTATTTGACCCTCACATTGCTCTGATGACGGCCGTGGCTTATGTGCCGTTGTTTAGTTATCTGTTCATCATCGCGGCTTTCCTATG
>Ga0206804_10124_pt1 | contig 23068 bp, 6 predicted proteins | sample Alteio_BWOrgCont_62_FD_152888 | JGI IMG/M metagenome (GOLD analysis project Ga0206804, IMG submission 152888) | Enriched cells from forest soil in Barre Woods Harvard Forest LTER site, Petersham, Massachusetts, United States -... | ecosystem: Environmental > Terrestrial > Soil > Temperate forest >... | reverse complement strand
CGGTGTCATCGTCGACGTTGAACAGGATCACTTCGCTCCGGCAGGCGGCGGCGGCGGATTTACCATCGGCGCTGAGGCTCACGCTGGCGACGGCCGGAGCCATGGTGTAGAACGGCGGAATGGTGACGGGCGGCACGTCGGACTTCGGCGGGCCGTCGATCTTCGCGCCTTGCGCGATCCAACGCGCGAGAAGTTGCACCTTGGCGCGGGAGAGCGGGGCGTCGTTCTGCGGCATCTCCGGCTCGTCGCCGGTGATTTCATCGATGAGTTCGCTGTCGTCTGGTTTGCCGGCGACGAAAAGCGGGCCGGTCTTACCGCCCTTGAGCAGCGCGGCGACGTCGTCGAGGCGCAGGCCGCCTTTCTTCTTTTGCTCGCTGTGGCAGCCGATGCAGTGGCGCTTGAAGATCGGCCAGACTTCGTGTTGGAAGCTGACCGGGGCGGAGGCCGCTTCGGCCGCCGCAGTGGGATCAGCGGCACGGGCGGAGAGCGCGAGAAAGCACGAACACCCGAGGACAAGAAGGCGGCGCAGCATCGCGATCATTGGAGCATGGTGAAGTCGCGGCTGTTGAGCAGCGCCCACATGTAGTCCTGCGTGGCCTCGGCACGTTTGTCGCCGTAGCCGGCGAAGAATTTCACGGCCAGGGTGTGTTCCTGCGCCGTGGGACGGCGGGCCAGCGACCAGAGGTAGAGTTGATCGATCAGCTCGTCATCAGTCGGTTTCTTTTGCAGCAACAACGCGGGACGGCCACCGGGATTGGTGACGCGGTTCAGGATGGCCTGACCGTTGATGAAATGCAGCGCCTGGAGCATGTTCGTGCTCAGATCGCGCTCGCATTCGCAGGCCTCGGAGCGCTGCGGTTTGCCGAAAAGCGAGAGGAACGGGCTGGTGACATTGCCATCGGGTAATTGCGCGGCGTCAAACCCGGCGGGGACGCCGCCGAAATTCTCTTTCACCGCCGTCGCCTGGACGAGCGAATCGAGCAGGGCCTCAGCCGGAAGCCGGCGCGGGATGGCGTGGGAGAAATTCAGGTCATCGTGCCCGTTGGTCTCATTCGGCACCGAGCTGCGCTGGTAGGTCTGCGAGGCAACGATGACTTTCATGAGATGGCGCATGTCGAAATGGGAATCGACGAGTTCCTTGGTCAGGGCATCGAGGAGCGGGCCGTTGATCGGCGGATTGGTGGACCGCAGATCGTCCACGGGATCGATGATGCCGCGGTTGAAGAAATAGCTCCAGATGCGGTTGGCGAGGCTGCGGGCGAAGTGCGGATTTTCCGGCGCGGTCAGCCACTGGGCGTACGCGGCCCGGCGGTCGATGCCCGGCGCGAGCTGGGGCTCACCGCCGCCGAGATAGCGCGGGGGTTGGGGCTGGCCGGTGCGCGGATTGACGGAGTTCGGCGCGGACAGATTGACGAGGATGGTCTTGGCGTTGAGCACGCCGACTTGGCGCGGGTCGGGCTTGATCGAGACCTGGTTGAAGAAACTGTGCAGGCCATAGTAGTCGCCCTGCGTCCAGTGCTCGAAGGGATGCGGATGGCAGCGCGCGCAAAGCATGCGCACGCCGCAGAAGACCTGGGTCACGCGCTGAATGGTGTCATCGGGATCCTTGCTCACGGCGAAATACGCGGCGGCGGGATTCACCTCGGAGCTGCCGCGGGCGGTGAGGATCTCGCGGGCGAATTGATCGAGCGGCATGTTGCTGGCCACGGCGGCGCGGATCCATTCGCGGAAGGCATAGACGGCGCGATCGCTGGAGGTATTGCGCGAGTTTTGCAGCAGGTCACCCCACTTGAGCGACCACCAGTCGACAAAGGCCCCACGTTCCATCGTCGTCTCGATGATTTTGTCCCGCTTGGCCGGGTCGGTGTCGGCGACGAAGGCCAGCACTTGCTCGGGCGTGGGCTGAATGCCGGTAAGATCGACAGTCAACCGCCGGAGGAAATGCTCGTCGTCCGCCGGCGCGGACGGAATGATGCGAAGATCGTTCAGCTTGGCGATCACATGATGGTCAACGAGATTGGCGTCGGGCACGGGCGCGGGCTGGAAGCCTTTGTCCGGCGGGAGGACGATCAAATTGGCCACGGCAAAAATGCCCTCGTAGCGGGCGACGATCGCGGTCTCGCCGAGGCTGGTCACGGTGACCAGGCCGGCGTCATCGACCTTGGCCACGCGTTGGATGTTCACGTTGAAGATGCCCATGCGGGAAACGTCGCGGACGCTGCCGTCGCTGTACCGGGCGACGAGTTGGAATTGCTGATGCGTTTTGGGCAACGAGACGATTTTCTCCGGGTGAATGGTGACGGAGACGAGCTTGGGCAGAGTGGGTGCATCGTCCTGGGCGCCGGCGGCGATCCAGCGGCGCAGAGTCTCGTCCTCGAGGCTGCCGCGATCCATGCGCACGCCACCTTCGTGGGGTAATTCGCCGAGCGGTTTGAGGAGGATGAGGCTGGCCGCGGGGTTGGTGCGATTGATCCGGCGCTCGTCGAATTCATCGGTCAGCGCGAGATAATCCTTGGCCGGGTCGGCGCCGCGCAGGGAAAGCTTGAAACCATTCTTGCCGAGGGAATAGCCGTGACACGCGCCAGCGTTGCAGCCGGCCTTGGAAAGCACCGGCATGATGTCGTTGCGGAAGCTGGGATCGGCGGGCGCGCCGGGGAGTTGCACGGTCACCGCGACGGTGGCCGTGTGGTCGCCGGCTTGCGCGGTGATGGTGGCCTGGCCGTTGCTCACGGGATGAATCCAGCCGAGGGGATCGACCTGGGCGATCTGGTCGTTGCTGCTGCGGAAAGTGGCGTCGGCAGTGAGATCGACGTCATAACCGCCCTGGGTGCGGCCGCGGACGAGGATGGAGTGCGGGCGCTGGGGATCGGTAAGAGTGACGGTGGATGGAGTCGTCTGGAGATCGCCGGTCAGGTCGGGCGGGATGGTCGCGGCGGTGGCAATGGCGGCGGTCCAGCAGGAGAGCAGGGCGAGGAGGAATCGGTTCATGGCTGCGGGGAGAGGGTTGGCGAGACGGGTGGTGCCGACTCAAAGCTAAGAACAGCGCCAAACTCCCAAGTTGCGACAAATATTTTTGGGGTGGAGGGTGAAGATGCGCTGACCCCCATGTTGTCACAAGGATTTAACATACGGAGAAATTCCCGCCAAAACCATTCGTAAGTCGCTCCGGGAAAGGATATTGATGAATGCGGTGCAGTGCGGAAAACGGACCCCGAAGCTCCCCGGACGCCGCCCCCCGAAAAGCGGGCTCGACGGCTGGAAAATTCCTGCCCAGAACCCTCCCTTTTTCGCGATGCCAGCCGACCTCGGACGCCCGCCCAAGACCAATCCCGCCGCCCAATTCCTCAAAGCCACCGAGGACCTGATCTTCCATCATGTCCACGGTCGGCAGCTCATCTACAATGCGTGCTGGGAGGATCCGCGAATCGATCGCCAACTGCTCGCCCTCCAACCCGACAGCCGGGTGGTGATGATCACCAGCGCGGGCTGCAATGCGCTCGACTATCTGCTCGACGGTCCGGCGGAGATTCACGCGGTGGATGTGAATTTCCGCCAGAATGCGCTCCTGGAACTGAAGCTGGCCATGATTCGGCGCGGGGATTTTCCCGATCTCTTCGAGTTCTTCGGCCTCGGTTCGCACACCGAGTTCAAGCAGGTCTACCGCGCCGTGCGCCAGGACTTGCCCAAATTTGCCCGGACGTTTTGGGACTCAAAGATTTCCTTTTTCAACCCGGGCGGGATCAAAAAGTCGTTTTACTATCATGGCACCGCGGGCACGGCGGCGTGGCTGCTCGGGACGGCGCTGTTTAAGGCCAAGCCGAATATCAAAAACTTTGCGATGTGTCTGCTCGACGCGGATTCCGTGGCGCAGCAGGCCGAGGTGTATGCCCTCCTCGAACGCAAGGTCTGGGACAACTTGAGCAACTGGTTGATCCGCCAACGGATGGTCATGACCCTGCTCGGCGTGCCGGCCCCCCAGATCAAGCTCATCGAAGACCACTATCCCGGTGGCTTGGGGGCGTATGTGAAGGACAAGCTGCGCCGGGTGATGGCGGAACTGCCGGCTTCGGAAAACTATTTCTGGCGAGTCTATATCACGGGCTCCTACACCATGGCGTGTTGCCCGAATTATCTCCGGAAGCAGAACCTCGCGCCGCTCGCGGAGCGCGTGGCGCGGATCCGAACGCACACCTGCAGTGTCACGCAGTTTTTGCAGCAGAATCCCGGGGTCTATTCGCATTTCGTGCTGCTCGATCATCAGGACTGGCTGGCCTGGCACGATCCCGCGGCGCTGCGCGAGGAATGGGAGCTAATCTTCGCCAACAGCCGCCCGGGCACCAAGGTGCTGCTGCGTTCCGCAGGGTTGACCCTGGACTTCGTCCCCGAGGATATCCGGGCGCGGCTGCGCTTTTTCCCGGAGCGGACGGAACCGCTCCATCTCACGGACCGCGTGGGCACCTACGGGAGCCTGTATTTCGCCGAAGTCCGATGACGATGAGCGCGCCGGCGGCTCCCAACGCGATCGAAGGCTACTACCGCCTGCACGCGCGAATCTACGACGCGACGCGGTGGAGCTTTCTATTTGGACGCACCGCGATTCTCGACGATATCGCCGCGGCCACCCCGGCCCCGGCGCAGATTCTCGAAGTGGGTTGCGGCACCGGCCGGAATCTGGAGCGCCTTGCGGACCGATTTCCCGCGGCATCGATTACCGGCGTCGATTTGTCCGGGACGATGCTCGAAGTCGCGCGGCGGAAGGTGGCGCGTTTTGGCGACCGGGTGGAACTGGTGCATCGGGCCTACGACGCTCCGCTCCGCGATCCGGCGGCCTTTGATCTGGTGCTCTTTTCCTACGCGCTCTCGATGTTTAATCCCGGCTTCGAGACCGCCATCGCCGCCGCCCACGCGGACCTCGCACCGGGCGGCCACATCGCGGTCGTGGATTTTCACGATACGCCGCTGCCGGTCTTCGCGCGCTGGATGGGGGTGAATCACGTGCGCATGGACGGCCAGTTGCACGGGCCGTTGCGCCAGCGGTTCACCCCGGTCGCCGATCGCCTGCACGGGGCCTATGGCGGTGTGTGGCGTTACTTGATGTTTGCGGGCCGGAAGTAGGGTCGGCCCGGCAAACCTTAGCAGGGGAGATGTCGGGCGCCTGCTCCGGGTGCATGGGTGGCTGCGTTAACACAAGTTTTTTGCAACTCGCCCGAGCGACACGGGTTTACGTCCACCAAGGGGGTTGGCCGTTCTGGGCGGAAGATTTTCGCTAAGCAGACGGTTCCCCGTTGTTTATTCTCAGTAAATCTACCCTCAGACTATGGACATCACCCAGCATCAACCTAGCGCGGAGGATATGTGCTTCTCGCGCCGTCAGTTTCTCCACCGTTTCGGGATGGGCTTTGGCGCTCTGAGCCTGGCCGGCCTGTTCGGGCAATCCCTCGGGAGCAGCGCCCAAGGCGCGATCAACCTCTCGCCGCTCGCACCCCGGGAGCCGATGTTCCCCGGCCGCGCCAAGCGCGTCATCCATATCTTTTCGCAGGGCGGACCGTCGCATATCGATACCTGGGACCCGAAGCCGGGCCTGGAGAAATTCGCCGACCAGGAAGTGAAGGAAATCGGCGGGGTGCCGCTGCCGACGCAGTTCAAGTTCACCAAGATGGGCCAGAGCGGGGTGGAGGTGAGCGAGATCTTCCCGAAAATCGGCGCGCATATCGATGACATCGCAGTCATTCGCTCGATGAATACGGACATCCCGGCGCACGAATTTGCGACGTTGATGATGAATACCGGCTCGGGCCGTCTGGTGAAGCCTTCCATGGGCTCGTGGGTCCTCTACGGGCTCGGCGCGGAGAACCAGAATCTGCCGGGCTTTGTCGCCCTCGGCGGCGGATTGGGCGGATCTTCGAACTGGCGCTCGGCGTTTCTGCCCGGGGCCTTCCAGGGGACCTTGGTTGGGTCGGTCAGCGCGCCGCCGGATCGGATCATCGAAAACATTCGCAGCCAGTTTGCTTCGCGCCCGCAGCAGCGCCGGCAGCTCGATCTGCTCAAGGCGATGAACGACATGCATGCCGAGCGGCTGGCCCACGAGCCCGTGCTCGAGGCGCGCATCCAATCGTTTGAACTCGCCTTCAACATGCAGACCGAGGCGATGAATACCTTCGACGTCACCAAGGAGCCGCAAGCCATTCGCGACTTGTATGGCGACAGCGAAATCGGCCGGCGCATGCTGGTCGCCCGGCGCCTCGTGGAAAATGGCGTGCGCTTCGTCCAGGTCTGGGCCGGCGGCTGGGATCATCATACCGACGTGAAGGGCAACCTCATCAAGCAGGCCGAAAGCATTGACCAGCCGATCGGCGCACTGCTCACCGACCTCAAGCAACGCGGCATGCTGGACGATACGCTCATTGTCTGGGGTGGGGAATTCGGCCGCACGCCGCGGCACGACCGCGGGGCGCGGGGCGAGCCGGGCCGCGACCACCATCACCGGGCGTTCTGCGCGTGGATGGCGGGCGGTGGCATCAAGGGTGGCCAGGCTTACGGTACGACGGATGAGTTTGGCTACGACGTCGTCGAAAACAAGGTCCACGTCCACGACCTGCACGCCACCATCTTGCATCAACTGGGTTTCGATCACGAAAAACTGACCTACCGCTACAATGGCCGCGACTTCCGGCTCACGGACGTCTTCGGCAATGTGGTCGAGGGTCTTGTTTCCTAATTTTGTCCTCATGAGTCTTCGCCTGACGGCTCCTTGCGTATTCACGGCTGCCGCGCTCTTCGGCGGGGTCTTCCACGCCTTCGCAGCCGCGCCCTCCAATCTCGCCGAACTCGATTTTTTCGAGAAGAAGATCCGCCCCGTGCTTTCGGACAGTTGTTACGAGTGCCACAGCGCGGATGCGAAGAAGGTCAAGGGCGGCCTGCTCCTCGACACGGCCGAGGGCTTGCTCAAGGGCGGCGACACCGGCCCGGCGATCGTTCCGGGCAAGCCGGACAAGAGTCTGCTCCTCATCACCATGAAGCATGGCGATTCCGATCCGGACATGGCCATGCCGCCGAAGAAAGACGTTCTTCCGGACGCCGTCCTGGCGGATTTCGCGGAGTGGATCAAAATGGGTGCGCCAGACCCGCGCGACGGCAAGCTGACGCGCAAGGCGGCTTGGGATGAGAAGACCGCGAAGGAGCACTGGGCTTTCAAACCGATCTCCCAACCCGCGGTGCCCACGCCGGCGGATCCACAACACTTCATTCGCAACCCGATCGACGCCTTCGTGCTGGCGAAGCTCACCGAAAAGAAGCTCACGCCGTCCGCGCCGGCCGACCAGGCCGCGCTCCTGCGCCGCGTGACCTATGACCTCACCGGCCTGCCGCCGAGCCCGGCGGAGATGGATGCCTTTCTCTCCGACCCCTCACCGGCCGCGTACGAGAAGACCGTCGACCGCCTGCTCGCTTCGCCGGCTTACGGCGAACGCTGGGGACGGCACTGGTTGGACATCGCGCGTTACTCCGACACGAGCGGCGACCGGCTCAACGCCAAGCATCAGCCGCTCTTTCCCTTCGCCTGGACCTATCGCGACTACGTGATCAATGCGTTCAACGCGGACCTGCCATACGATCAGTTCATCGTTGAGCAGATCGCCGCGGATCGCCTGCCCGAGGCGGAGAAGGACAAGTCGAAACTGGCCGCGCTCGGTTTCCTCACGGTGGGCAAGCGGTTCATGGGGAATGAAAACGACGTCATCGACGATCGGATCGACGTGGTGAGCAAAGGGCTGCTCGGCCTGACTGCGGCGTGCGCCCGCTGCCACGATCACAAGTTCGACCCCATCCCGACCAAGGACTACTACGCGTTGCACGGCATCTTCAACAGCTCCATCGAACCGGCCGAGGAGCCGATCATTTCCGAGGTCAACAAGGACTCGGCCGAATACAAGGACTACCAGGCAGCCGTGGCGACCATCGAGAAGGAGGTCGACGTCTATCGGCACACGCAGGCCGTGAAACTCGTCTCCGGCATGATGGAAAAGGCCGGCGAATATCTGCTCATGGCGCAACAGGGCATCACCTCGAAGGACGAACGACTGAAAGGCACCAGCTTTGGGCTCATGGCCCGCAAGCAGGGCCTCGAGTCCGAGGTCGCCGTGGTGTGTATGCGCCGGATCAAGGAGTCGGCCAATGCCAAATCCACCGACCCGGTTTTTGGGCCCTGGCTGCGCTTTGCCGCGCTGCCCGCGGATCAATTCGCCGAGAAAGGCCCGGCCCTGGCCAGCGATCTGGCGAACTCCCCGGAGGTCAATCCGGTCATCGCCCAGGCGCTCGCGGCCAAGGCGCCGAAATCGCTCGAAGACGTCGCCGCTGTTTACACCGATGCGCTCGGGCAATTGGGCAAGCAACTCGGCCTGTCGAAGTACGTCCGGGTTGGGACGCCGGGAAAGAAGACCATTTTCGATGTCGCGAAAATTGATACGGTGTTGCCGGAGCCCATGGATACGCTGCGCCGCCAGATCTTCAGCGGGGACTCGGTGATGATGCCGGATGAAAAGTTGATGACCGGTGCGCTCGGGGTGCAATTCACGAATCCGGAGACGACGATCCGGGCCAAGGGCAGCAGCATCGATTTCGCCCATCCCGGCGCGCCGGCCCGCGCCATGGCCCTGGTCGACAAACCGGAGCCAAAAGATTCCGTGGTCTTTATTCGCGGCGAGCCGACGAATCGCGGCCCGGTCGCTCCGCGCAAATTCCTGACTGTCCTTTCGTACGGGAAAGATGAGCCTTTCAAGGACGGCAGCGGCCGCCTCGAGTTGGCCCGTCACATTGCCGATCGGGAAAATCCGCTGACCGCCCGCGTCATTGTGAATCGCGTCTGGCAGTGGCATTTCGGCCAGGCGATCGTGCGGACCGTGAATGACTTCGGGACGCGCTCCGAACCGCCGACGCATCCTGAACTGCTCGACTGGATGGCGACCTGGTTGATGGACAACGGCTGGTCGCTCAAGAAGCTGCACAAGCTCATCGTGCTCTCGTCTACCTATCAGCAGAGCAGCCTGGCCAATGATCGCGGAATGCGCGACGACCCCACCAACCAGTGGCTCTGGCGGGCCAATGTCCAGCGCCTCGATTTCGAATCGATCCGCGACACCCTCCTGACCATCGGCGGCAAGCTGGATCGCGACGTGAATGGCCGCCCCTTCCTCCTCGCCGCCTCCACCGCGAACAGCCGGTACAAGGGCATGGTCACCGATGCGATGTTACCGAAAACCAGCGTCGACCGCCGCACCGTCTACGCGATGATCGATCGTAACGCGTTGCCTGATATGTTCGGCACGTTTGACTTCGCGAATCCCGAGATGACTACCGGAGAACGCCTGCTCACCACCGTGCCGCAACAGGCGCTCTTCATGATGAACAGTCCCTTCGTCGTCGAGCAGGTGAAGAATCTGCTCGCCCGTCCCGACTTCCCGAAGGACGGCATCGATGAGGACAAGGTGCGCTTCATCTTCCGGACCGCGCTCCAGCGCCAGCCGACCGCGGCGGAACTGGTCCTCGCCCGGAACTTCCTGTCCGACGACCCGCCGGATGTGCCCGACCCCGCGGCGGAACCGCAAACGAACGACGACATCAAAACGCGGGCCCAAAAAGCCATCGCTCTCAAAGCGCTCCAGCCTTCGAAGCAGCTCAACGTCTGGGAACGTTACACGCAGGCCGTCCTGCAAATGAACGAGTTGATCTTCCTAAATTGAAGTCTGTGGTGGTGGGCCAGACCATTGTTTGCTTTACCTCCTGTGGAGGGTCGCTAGTCTCGATCTTAATCAATGACCGGTAGGGGGCTGTTCTGACTGCAGCTTTTCACCGCTGAGGGATCGGTTCGACAGAGTGATTCGATGTCATGTCGGATGGCTCTTTGAACCGCGCTTCTCGGGGAAAATGAAGTCTCAACTGATTCAGCGCCGTTCGGACCACTGCCTCGCACGTCCGAGCGGCGCTTCTTATTTGACGGAGACTCTTTTCAGCCCTGCGGTAAAGAGTTTGCTCACGTGAATGGGCAGGCTTTGCTGCCCGCTCGCATTGGTCAACCGCGCGCGTCCATCGGCAAAAAATGTCGTCAGGATATAGGGACCTGCCGTCAGCGGCGTCCGGGCATGCGGGACGTCCGCGGTGAGATTCACCGCGCAACCGCTGCGGAAGAATGCCGTCAGCGCGGCTCCCATGGCGACGAGTTCCTGGCGAACCGCGGACACGGATTCAAAAGCATACACCGGCCGGACGCGGCATTTTCCGAGGGCATCGGTGAAGACAAATTGTCCCCGGTGCCCGTTTTTGGCCTTTCTCCAGGCGCCGGTCTGGTCTTTCGACAGGTCTTTGTATTCCTTCGGAGCGCCCACTTTGGTGAGGACCTGGATCACCCGGCTGGCCGGCGAACCGTCCTTGCGGCGGAGCGCGAAGCTGGCGCAAAACGCTTTCCACTCTTTTTCTGATGGCCTGCTGCTCACGAACTTCTCCAGTAGCCGGCGAATATGCGGATCGCGGATGGTCTTGATCTGCCGGGGCGCATGGCTCAGGTCGTAAACCGGCTTGGCGGGATTGGAGGAACTGTAGGCCAGATCTTGGATCGTCGCGCGCTGGACGATCACGGGACCTTCCGCGCCGCGGCGGGCGCCGTAGATCGTCACGGCCAGCGCCGGTTTTTCGAGGCAAAGATTGCGCGGAATCACCTCGGCGAGGTGCCGGGCAAAAGTTTCACGGCCCACGCCTGTGGGAAGCCGGAAGAATTCCTCTCGGGCCGGACTGCCGATCCATTCGGAGACGAAGTTGATGACCATCGCATCGAGCGCGCGCCGCCGGGCATCGGAGTCGGATTTCCTTTCCGCCTCCTCTTCATCGGCTGCGGTCGGATGCAGGATGCCATTCAGTCGATAGTGCCGGCGGATCCGCGCGGCGAGGCCGCTATTGACCACGACAATGCGCTGGCCACCGCCGGGATCGCCGTTTTTTTTCCAGCCGAAATGAGCTTCCACGATGGCGCGTGTAAGGTTGCTGATCCAGGCCGTTTCGACCGGTGTGATGGCGCGGCTGGCCAATTCCGCGGCGTCCTCCGCCAGGAGCAGCTTCACCTTTTTGCCGCGCAACGTCGGCGCGTGGGTGCGCACGCGTTTCACGTACGTCGCCCAGTGAGCGGTTGGCGACAACCATTCAAACGGCGTCCGCTCACCCTTTTCCTCGTGGGTCGCGGGTCGGGCGACCGTATAGTTGATGAACGCATGCGGTCCACCCCGGGATGGTGGAACGATCGGCGTGATGAGGTATTCCGCGAGTCCGCTTTCCGGGAGGCTTGCGCCGGTGTAGAGGCACACGCCGCCTTGAGCGCGGAGTAGTTCGAGTTTTAAGCCCGCGCCGCTCTCGGTCGCTCCCGCCTGTGCGGCATCGGCGCGCGCGCGGGTCCGTTCCATGTCTCGTTTTTTGCGAAATGTCCGGAACGCGGCCAGGGTGCTTTTGCTCATGAAATCCTCGCGCGCAAATTTGAGCGCGACCCTTTGCGGAGTTCCATAGGCGGCCTGCAGAGCCACCAAGCGCTGGTGAAAGAGCTGCAGCCGGTGACGCACGATCGGGTCTTTTTGCGAACCGATGATCTCCCAGACGGCCTGGTCGGCGTCGTCGTGGTGGCGCTCGAGGATCGTCGCGAGCTTTTGGTCCGACAGGCGAATGCTCTCCCGCGTCGGCCCCAGGTGCCGCAGGAACTTCAAGTCGTCCTCTACCAATCCCCGTTTCGGATCGGTGTTTCCCCGCAGCCGGGTGAGTTCTTCTTCGTAGAAGTCGGAGAAACTCTGATCCGAGAGAATCGCGCGCTTGAGGATTTCGAGCGCCGGGCGGCAGAAGCGTCCGCGTCCACCGGCCCGGAGCGGCTTCACTTCGTTGTAGGTCGGCAACGGAGTGGCGCCGAACTTCTGGCAGATTCGGCCCCATTGCGTCGGGGTGATCTTGCAGCCCTTCACTTCCGGATCCTCGAAAATCGCTTTGATTTCGGCCGTCGTCAGTCCCGTCTGTCCGCCGGTCGCGCGCTGCACCCGCATATTCTTGAGCCGCATCAGGAAGGTCGTCTCGAAGACGAGACGCGATTCCGGCGCGGGCTCCCGCCCGGTGACCTTGATTTTGCACACGTGGAGCCGGGGAATGAGTGTGCACTTGTCGATCATGCGATTGTCAAAGCGCGGTGCTTTCTGTCCGACCACGCTCTGCCAGTCATTGGCGCCACCTTCCCGCAGACCGAATACTTTCCGGACCGCCGGGTGCGACGAAGCATAAGGCCGGCGCGCCGGTCCCCAGAGCAGGAAATCCGCCTGTCCGACGAAGCCGGCGATCTGCCTTCCCGCGGCCTCGGCCAGCAGCCGGATCTCTTTCTCCACCAGCCAGCGGGGGATGATCTGATGCCGGGTGCTCTCCGCGCGGCAGTCGATCCGTTCGCGCAGAACGTCGGGATTCGCCGGGTCACACAGGCCCATCTTCACCGCATCGAAGTAGCAGGGAAGCTGGCAGTCTTCGCGCGTGGGAAAGAGGAGTTGGAGTTCCGCCACGAAACGGGCCATGCGCCGCCGGATGCCCGCCTCTTCCTCGTCCTCCGCCGGCCGCTCCCGCCGTCGCCGGTCCTCGGAACGCCACGGAACTTCAAAGTCGTAACCCCGCCGCTGCATGGCCGAATGCAATGCCTTGTAGATTTGCCACGGCTCCAACTTTTCTCCGCGCAGGAGTTTGATGCGCAACAAACACGACGTGTAGCAAATCCGGCTGCCGGCTTCATCGGACGGTGCTCCATCCCGGGCCGACGCGCCGGCCCGCGGCGCGAACTCGCGTTCCAGTCGGTAATCGGCGGGATGCTTCAATTCCCATTTTTTGGTGACCTCATTCCTCTCTACGATGCGTTTGCGCAAGGGCAGGGGCATTTCCGCAACCGCCGCGCTTCGCCAGACGGCGTCGAGCCATTCCTCCCGCCCTTTGTGCGCCGCGCGGGTGCTGGAGAGGCGCCGGCGATCCCGCGCATCTCTGGTGGACGCAAATTCCGCCGGGATGCGCAGCACTGCCTTATGCAGAAACTCGTCGGGCTGCGGATCGCTGGGATCGTCGCCGATACAGCGAACCGCTTCCCCGACGGCGGCTTTCCCAATATCGAAGGACCAAATGGTAGACATCGTTTTCGATGCGATAAATGCGTTCGGAACAGTACATTCAGCGTAAAGGAAAACACTACATAAATTGTCTGTTGCAACAACCGCCAGAAAAATCCGTCTTCCCAACGTCAGCCCTGCGCGACGCGCGTCGCCATTCCAGCCGGGCCTTCACCGAAACCCGACGATAAATCCCGGAGCGGTGAGGCATTCAAGGTGGCCATACAAATCCTCGCAATTTCGCCGAGCTTCTGTATTCCGTAACCCCGTGGAACAACTCTCGTTCTCCGGTGTTGCCTCGGCTGTGCTGTTCGGCATGGCCGTTCCCGCCGCTTTTTGGTCCCGCCCAATTCTCCTCGCCTGAAGGAGCGCCACCGCAAATTCGTTCTCCCCATGCGCCATACTCAAGTTCCCTCCCGTGTCTCTCGCCTGACACTCCGGAAGCGTTGCCGGCTGGCTCGCCTCACGGGCGCAGTCGCGGCCGCCTGCGGCATGGCCCTGACGTTGGCGCCGTCTTCTACGCGCGCCCAAACCTGGCTCCCGAACCCCGCCACTGACTTCTGGAACGATGCGTCGAATTGGACGACCGGAACTGTGCCCAATGGCTCGACAGTCACGGCAACGTTCGACCTCTCGAACACCGCCAGTGTCTCTCTCAATTCGGGAATCACCGTTGCCGGGATCACTTTTACTGCGAACGCAACTTCGCCTTACACGATCACCCTCTCGCCGAACACGACTCTCGACCTCAGCGGCACGGGGATCACGAACAACTCCGGGGTCACGCAAAATTTCGTCACGTCGGCCAACTCCGGAATCCTGGAATTTACCAACAGCGCCAGCGCCGGAAGTTTGACGCAAATCACCAATAATGGCACGACCTACTTCGCCGGCAGCGCCGATGGCGGAACCGCCCTGGTCACGAATGGCCCAGGTGGGACATTCGATCTCAGCGGCTTGACCGATGGCGGCATGAATATCGGTTCGATTGCCGGGAGCGGTCTGTTCCTTCTCGGGGGGAATACCTTGACCGTCGGCGGAGCGAATCGCAGCACCACTGTTTCCGGAGTGATCTCCGATGGCGGCTCCAATGGTGGTGTCGGCGGCTCGCTGGTCGTGACCGGCACGGGCACCCTCACCCTCGCTGGACAAAATACCTATACCGGCGCCACCACCATCCGTGGCGGCGTTCTCCAGATTGGCGTGACTTACACCGCAGCCTCGATTTCCGCGGCCAGCGCCGTGACGATCAGCAACGGCGGCTCGCTTACGCTGGCCGATCTCAGCAGCAATACTTTTGCCAATAACGTGACCAACGGCGTCGGCGGAGTCGGCACGGTGATCGTCAATTCCTATGTAACGTTTTCCGGCGCTCTCACCGATGGCACCGCCGGCCAATTGGCTCTGACTTGCAGCGACGGTACCGCGATCCTCGTGAATGGCGGCAATACCTATAGCGGAACGACCACGGTCAACGCCGGTACGCTCCAGGTCGGCACCTACGGCACGAGCGGGACCCACGGCTCGATCGGCACCGGGGCGATCAACGTCACCAACAGCGGTGAACTCACTTTCCTCAACATCACGGGCAACACCCTGGCCAGCACCAATACGATCAGCAATCAAAACGGCTCCGTCGAATTATGGGACAACATCAGCGCCGGCAGCGCGACGATCACGAACAGTGCCCAGGGCGTCACCGCTTTCTTTGGCACCGCGAAGGCTGGCACGGCCAACATCATCAACACGGGCAGTACCGTCGCGGGTGCGCTCGGGGGCGGCGTCACCTTCGGATTTTCCGGGGATACGGGGAAGAGTACTTCCTCCGCGCAAAACGCGACGATTACCAATGACGGCGGCACCGTGGTCGATGCTCCTGGCGCGGTGACCAATTTCTACGGCGCTTCCACGGGTGGCAGTGCGATCATCATGAACAACGCCGGGACCGCCAGTGGGGCCAGCGGCGGCAACACCTTGTTTGGGCCTGACACGGGAGGCACTTCCACCGCGGGGAGCGCGACGATCACCAACAATGGCGCCACGGTCAGCGGCGGCGGCGGGGGCAGCACGGCCTTTGGCGAAGCGGCCACCGCCGGCAGTGCGACGATCACGACCAATGGCGGCAGCAATGGCGGCGGCGGCGGCTCGACCTATTTCAGTAACAGCGCCGATGGCGGAACGGCCCACGCGATCACCAATGGCAATGGCATCTTCGACATCAGCGGCCTCACTGATGGCGGGATGAAGATCGGCTCGATCGCCGGCAGCGGGACTTATTTTCTGGGCGGTAACACCCTCACGGTCGGCGGCAATGGCACGAGCACCACGGTCTCCGGGGTGATCGCCGACGGCGGCCAGGTCGGCGGCACGGGCGGTTCTCTCGTCGTCACCAACACCGTGGCGCTGACTCTCACCGGGCAGAATACCTACACCGGCTCGACCAGCATCATCAACGGCGCCACGATCAATGCCAATGTCGCCGGTGCGTTGCCCGCGCCGGCGGCCGATGGCGGTGCGGGCACCGTCCGCACGGCGGTCCTCATGGACCAGACTGGCACCGGAGGGTCCGTCCTTTCGCTGGGCGCCAACCAGGCGATCGCCTCTCTCACCGGAGCCAGCACGTCCGCCGTAAAACTGAACGGCAACGTCCTGACCATCGGGAACCAACTGGGCGGCGCGCCCACCGTTTTCGCCGGTGTCATCTCCGATGGAACAGGCGCGGCGGGAACAGGCGGTCTCACCAAGGACGGTTCCAGCACGCTCATCCTCAGTGGCGCCAGCACCTACACCGGCGTGACCACGTTGAACGGTGGCACAGTGCTCGAGAACGGTTCGCTCGCGGCGGCCAGCACGGTGAACGTCAACAGCGGCGGCACCTTGGGCGGCACCGGCACCGTTTCTGGCACTGTGAATGTCTTTTCCGGAGGGAACCTCAGTCCCGGTGGCGCCTCGGCTCCCGGCACGCTAACCCTGGGCAATCTGGTCTTGAATCCCGGCGCCAATTCCAACTTCCGGCTCGCCCAGTCCGGGGTGAGCGGCGGCGGGATCAACGACCTGGGGAATGTCACCGGCAACCTGACCACCGGCGGATTTTTGAATGTCACGCAGCTTTCCGGCTTTGGTGTCGGCAGCTACACCCTCTTCACCTACATGGGCGCGCTGACCGACAATGGTTTTGGCGCCGTCAATGGTCTCGCGGGATTTGCCACCACGATCACCAGTAGCGGCGGACAGGTGGTGCTGAACGTTTCCTACGCGGGAAATGCGCAATACTGGGACGGGCCGACGATCAGCCCCACGGGATCGATCACGGGCGGCAGCGGCACCTGGAACGCCACGAGCAATAATTGGACGAACTCTGCCGGCGCCTCCAATGGGACCTGGCAGGGAGGCTCGGCGGTCTTCAATGCTTCGGGAGGAACGGTCACGCTGGCCTCGCCGATCAGCGCGCAATCCTTGATTTTCAATAGCACCGGTTACGTCCTGTCCGGGACCTCGGCTTTGACCCTCACCGGGGCTGGATCGGGAATCGATGTGATCAACTCCGGCACAAGTGCGACCATCGCCGTCCCGATTGGCGGCACGGTCGGGTTGGCGGCCGAAGGGGCGGGCACGCTCATCCTGGCCAGCGGCGCCAATAACTATACGGGCGCCACCACCATCACCTCGGGCACTTTGCAAATCGGCACGACCACCGCGGCCGCCGGGATCAACTCGAGCGTTGTGACCACCGCATTGGGCGGCACGCTTTCCCTGGTCAACGTGAGCGGCAATACCTTCGCCAATAACGTCAGCAACGGAGTGGCTGGCGTCGGCAGTTTGATTATCAATTCGACGAACCCGAACACGCTCTCCGGAGCGCTCACCGACGGTGCATTGGGCCAGTTGGCCATTACCCAGAGCGGCTCCGGCACCACCATCCTGACCAACGCCGGTAACACCTACAGTGGCGCGACGGCCGTCAGCAACGGCGTCTTGCAAATTGGCACTTCCAGTTCCGCTGGCTCGATTGGCGCGAACAGCCCGGTGAGCGTGGGCGCCGGAGGAACCTTCACCCTCGTCAACGTGCACGGCAATGTTCTCAGCAACAATGTTAGCGATGGGGTAAGTGGAACCGGTTTGGTCGTGGCCAATGCGGCTGGCAGCCTCACCCTCAGTGGCATCCTCTCGAACGGCGCGGGTGTCCTGGCCTTGACGCAAGCCGGCGTCGGAACCACTACGTTGACCGGATACAATAGTTACACCGGCGCGACCAATGTCAGCGGCGGCACCTTGCAAATCGGCAATGGCACGACCGGGAATTTGGGCGCGACCGCCGTGACGGTTTCCGGCACGGGCGCACTGATTACGAACCTTCCGACGAAGTCAGTCCTGGCTGCGAACATTAATCTCAATGGTTCCACCACCACGCTAACCGCGATTCAGTCGGGAACCACGACCCTTTCTGGACTCATTAGTGGCACGGGTGCTTTCAATCAAAATGGCCCGGGAACGACCATTCTGACGAGCAACGATACCTATACCGGAGCGACCAATGTCAATGCGGGCACCTTGGTGCTCTATGGCACGGGCTCAGTCGCCGCGGGGAGCACGGTGCATGTGGCCACCAACGGCACGCTGACTGGCAACGGCTTCATCCGTGGCAATGTCACTCTCACGGGCAACGGGGTCATCGACCTTGGCCTGGTGGTCATGGGGACTGACACTCTCCAATTAGAGGATGGCGACATCGGCGGCACGCTGACCGTGACCGGCGGTAATTGGAACGGTGGGGGCAACGTCGACAAAACGATCACCTCCAGTAGTGGCACCTTCAATCTCAATGGCAGGTTGGGCTCGGGTTACGGGATGGCCGTCACCGGCGGGACGCTCGCCGGTTCGGGAACCCTGGACAGCTCTCTGACTTACACCAGCAGTTCCAACAGCATCTTCAATGGGATCATCGATAACGCCAGCAACGTGACCATGAACAAAGCGGGAGCCACCCTGACGCTCACGGGAAATAACACTTATGTCGGCACGAACGCGAGTATCAACGCGACCACAGTCATGGCCGGAACATTGCAGGTGGGGAACGGCGTCTCGGGTAATCTGACCGGGCCCAGCGGCGTCACGGTCGACAAGGGCGCCACGTTGGTCACAGACCTGGCGACCGCCGCGACTTTCGCGCAGAGCATCAATCTCAACGACCCCACGGCCACATTCAAAGCCATCCAAACGGGCGCCAATACCTTCACCGGGATCGTCAGCGGTACCGGTGTTCTCGACCAGAACGGCCCGGGCACGACCATTTTGACGAACGCCAATACCTACACGGGGCTGACCAGCGTGAACGCCGGCACCCTGGAGGTCGATGGTTCGCTGGCCGCGGGCAGTGCCGTGGCGGTGGCCACGACCGCCGCGCTCACCGGCGCTGGCCAAATCAATGGCAAGGTCACTTTGACCGGCAATGGCATCATTAATTTGAGTTCGGGGGCCACGCTCGGTGGCACGCTCGCGATCACCGGCGGCAACTGGAACGGCCAGGGTACGGTCGCCGGATTGGTGACCTCGAGTTCGGGCGTGTTGACCATTGGTAATCATGCCGATCTCACCGCGGACGCGGGTTTGTCGGTGACGGGTGGAACACTGGCCGGCACCGGCACGCTCACGGGCAATCTCACTTACACCAGTAGCGTCAGCAGCACTTTTGGCGGAGTTATCGCGGGGACCACTCTCGTCATGAACAATGGCAGTGCGACCCTGAACCTCACCGGGCCCAACACTTACTCCGGCGGGACGACGATCACCGCCGGCACGCTGGAGATCAGCGGCGGTGGCCAGCTCGGCACCGGCAATGTCGTGGACAACGGCACCCTGACCTTCAACCTCGGCACCAGTACCACGGTCGCCGGCATCATCAGCGGCAAGGGCGGCGTAAACCAGCTCGGCACCGGCACGACCACTTTGGGCAACGCCGAGACTTACACCGGCGTGACCAATGTCACCGCCGGCACGCTCGAGGTTGATGGCTCGCTGGCCGCAGGCAGCACCGTGAACGTGGCCACGGGCGGGACGCTCACCGGCGCCGGGACCATTCATGGCAAAGCGACCTTGACCGGCAACGGCCGCATCGATCTCAACGCAGGGAACATTGGCGGGACGCTCGCCGTCACCGGAGGCAACTGGGCCGGCCAGGGCCAGGTCACCGGCTTGGTCACCTCGAGTAGCGGTAACTTCAACCTCGGCGGAACGCTCACCGCGCCCGCGGGACTGGCTCTCACCGGCGGCGTCCTGTCCGGCACCGGCACGCTCGCCGGCAGCCTCATTGACACGAGCAGCACCAGTATGAGCTTTGGCGGCGTCATCGCCAATGGCACCGCGCCTTCCGCGCTGACCATGAACAAAGCGGGATCCACCCTCACGCTCACCGGCACCAATACCTACACCGGCGCGACCACTATCACCGCCGGCACCCTCCAGTTGCAGGACAGCTTGCTCGGTAATACCGCGGTAGCCGTGAATTCCGGCGGCACCCTCGACGGCTCGGGCAAGATTGGCGGAGCTGTCACCGTGAATTCCGGCGGCATCTTCTCCCCCGGCACCAGCGGCGTCCCGGCCAATTTCGGCATGGGCCCACTCACCCTCAAGACCGGCGCGAAGGTGAATTATCTCTTGGGGGCAGCGGGCGCGGGTGTCCCCGGGGTCAATGACTTCACGGCGGTCACGGGCAATCTCAGCCTCGGCGGCACGCTCAACCTCACCGCCGGCTTCGGCTTCGGCATGGGCGACACCTTCGAACTTTTCAGTTACACCGGCACGGCCACGGGTGCGATCACCCTCGGTACCCTCCCCGCCGGATATACTGCCGCGAATTTCACCATCACCAACAACGCGACCACCAAGCAGGTCGACCTCACGGTCACCAGCGGCCCATTGGTCCAGTATTGGAACGGCGCGACCACCACGGCTGACAACACCATCCATGGCGGCGCGGGCACCTGGGACAACGCCACAACCAACTGGACCAACTCCGGTGGCAGTCCGGCCGCGGCGTGGGGGAATTCGATCGCTGTTTTCAGCACGGGCTCGGGGACGGTGACCATTGGAGCGAATGTCACGGTCGCCGCGCTGGGATTTATCCCCGGCGCTGGCGCTTACACCCTCAGCGTCAGCCCTGGCAACAGCCTCACCATCACCGGTGCGGGCCTGACCAACAATTCTCTCCAAACTCAGAATTTCCTCACGGCGTCGTCGGACGCCAATGGCAACATTGGATCGATCGTTTTCACCAACAGCGCCTCCGCGGGGAGTGGAACTCAATTCACCAACCAGGCCGCCACGATCGGCGCCAGCAACGGCGGGACCCTGACTTTCCAAAAAACCTCGACCGCCGGAAGCGCCACGATCGTCAACCTCGCGGCCAATGTGATTTCCGGAGGCGGGGGCGGCACCAGTTTCATCAATTCGTCCACGGCCGGCAATGCGAACATCACCAACAACGGCAGCGGGAGTTACGCCGCCTTCGCCGGTTCCACCCTGTTCGACGACTTATCCAACGCGGGGACCGTGACGATCATGAACAACGGGGCCACGTTCAGCACCGGAAACGGCGGCAACACCACTTTCCAAGGTTCCGCCAATGCCAGCCATGCGATGATCACGAATGGCGGGGGATTCGGCAGCGGTGCTCCCGGCGGACTGACCAGCTTCCAGGAGCAGGCCACCGCCGGCAATGCCACGATCATCTCCTACGGCGGGGCCGTCGCCAATGCCGCCGGCGCCAGCACGCTCTTCGGGGAAATGTCCACCGCCGGGAGCGCGACCCTCACCGTCAATGGCAGCACGATCAATGGAGCATTCGGCAGCACCCTGCAATTCTCCGATACCGCCACCGCCGGCAGCGCCACCATCACCACGAATGGCGGCTCCGCTGGTGGAGGCGGTGGCACCACCTCCTTTCACGACAGCGCCGACGGTGGAACCGCCCGCGCCATCACCAATGGAAATGGGTCTTTCGATATTAGCGGCCTTGATGGCGGCATGAAGATCGGCTCGATCGAAGGCAGTGGGAATTATTTTCTCGGCGACAATGCCCTAACCGTCGGCGGCAACAATCTCAGCACCACGGTCTCTGGGGTGATCGCGGATGGCGGCCTCCGTAACAACATCGGCGGTTCCGTCGTGAAGGTCGGCACCGGGACTCTCACCCTCACCGGCGCCAATACCTACACCGGCGCCACCACGGTGAACACCGGCATCCTCCAGGTCGGTAATGGCACCTCCGGCAATCTCACCAGTTCCAGCGTCGCCGTCGCCGGCACCGCCAGCCTGATCACGGATTTCGCGAATGCCGCCACCTTCACCCCCGCCGTGGCTCTCAACGCTGCCACCACCACCCTCAAGACCACCCAGACTGGCACCAATACCTTCTCCGGGGTGATCAGCGGCCCCGGCGTCTTCGATCAAACCGGCCCGGGCACGACCATCCTCACCAACACGGAGACCCATACCGGCGCGACCAATGTCACCGCCGGCACCCTGCAAATTGGCAACGGCACCTCCGGCAATCTGGCCAGCGGCACGTCCGTGACCGTCTCCGGCAGCGGAATCCTGGCCACCGATCTGGCCATCGCGACGTTCTTCTCCAGCAAGGTCAACCTCAGCACCAGCACCGCGTCCTTCGTGGCTCTCCAATCCGGCGCTGACTTTATTAACGGGGTGATCAGCGGTCCCGGCTCCTTCAATCAAAACGGCACCGGCACGACCATCATCACCGGTGTCGCCCAGGCTTACACCGGAGCGACCAACGTGAACGCCGGCACCCTGGAAGTCGACACCAGCCTTGCCTCCGGCAGCACCGTGAATGTCGCCACCGGCGGGACGCTCACCGGCGCCGGAAAGATTCTCGGGAAAGTCACCTTGACCGGCAACGGCACCATTAAACTGGCGAGCAGTGCCAGCATCGCCGGCACTCTTGGTGTCACCGGAGGTAACTGGGCCAATGCGGGAAAAGTCACCGGTCTGGTCACCGCGAGCAGCGGCACTTTCGACATCACCGGAAATCTCACCGCCTCCGGTGGCGTCGCCGTCAGCGGAGGAACGCTTGCCGGCTCCGGGACCGTCACCGGCGCCGTCACGCTCAACACCACCGGCACCCTCGAACCAGGAGTTGCCAACCTCGGCACGCCCGGCACCACCTTCCACGCGCCCGGTATGGGCATCGACCTGCTGGGCGGCCGACAGACCCCCGGCGCGCGCGTCGACCTGTGGAAAAACTCCGGCAACGACCCGCACCTGCAATGGATGATCAAGCCGCTCGCGGGCAGTCCCATTCAGGCCGCCAAGGAGGAAGCCGTTCCCTCCCGGTATGAACCGCCGGCCATCAAGCCCGAGGACATTCTGCCCGGCACGACGAAGCAGTTCACTTTCACCCAGAGCAGGATCTTCCCAGGCACCACGCGCGAGGTGACCGTCTTCATTCCGGCGCAATACGACGGGACGAAACCGGCGTGCGTGTATGTCAAAACCGATGGCTACAACCCTGGCGAGAAGACTCTCATGGAGACGCTGATCGCGACGAAGGAGATGCCCGTGACTGTGGGCGTGTTTGTGCGCCCGGGCGAGGTGCCGGCGCCGATGAAGGGCACGATCGGGCGGCGCAACCGCGACTTTGAATATGATGGCGTGAGCGACAACAACGTGCGCTTTCTCACGGAGGAACTCCTGCCGTACATCGCGAAGGAGTATCAACTCAATCTCTCCACCGACGGCAACGACCGCTGCATGTCGGGCGGTAGCAGTGGCGGCATTGCGGCCTTCGCCGCCGCCTGGAACCGGCCCGATGCCTTCAGCCGGGTCTATGCCGTGAGTGGCAGTTTTGTGGCGTTCCGCGGCGGCCACGAATTTCCCACGATGATCCGCAAGTTTGAGGC
>Ga0206804_10123_pt1 | contig 23213 bp, 14 predicted proteins | sample Alteio_BWOrgCont_62_FD_152888 | JGI IMG/M metagenome (GOLD analysis project Ga0206804, IMG submission 152888) | Enriched cells from forest soil in Barre Woods Harvard Forest LTER site, Petersham, Massachusetts, United States -... | ecosystem: Environmental > Terrestrial > Soil > Temperate forest >... | reverse complement strand
ACCTGGAGATTGAGGAAAACAAACCCGGCGGGCAGTTTGGCGAGTTTCCAGCGGCGCAGCGCGGGGACCCAGCCGAAGGCGGCGACGAGGTAGAAGCCGACTTGGACGGCCAGACAGCCGGCGTAAAAGGGCTGGGCGACGAGGGCGACGTTGGCCGCCAGGGCGGTGGCCAGCAGGACCGGCGCGAGGAGGCGCAGGTACTTGTGCGACACGAGCTGCCACCAAAGCCGGTTCCGCCAGGGCAGCAGCCACGCGGGATGGCGAAAGAGCATCTGAAACCCGCCGGCCAGGGTGCGCTGTTTGCGCCGCAATTCGACCTCGGGTTCGAGCGATTGCGGATCGAAGGCGTGCGCCTCGGAATCGTGGATGACCCGGGCGCCTTGCAGCGCGGCCTGCATCGGGATGACGACGTCGTCGAGCAGGGTGTCCTCGGCGATGGGCAAGAACAAAGAGCGGCGCAGGGCGTAGATGGCCCCGGTGCAGCCGATACAGGAGTCGAAGCGCGATTCCGCGGCGCGCAGGGACTTTTCATAGCGCCAGTAGGCGTCCACGCCGGCGCCCGTCGCGCTCACCGCCGGGGCGATCTCGAGCGCTCCGCTGACCGCGCCGATGGCGGGATCGGCAAAATGGGCGGTGAGCAGCGCGAGCGCGTCCGGCGCGAAGCTCTGGCGCGCATCGGTAAAAACAACGATCCCGGCCGTGCAGTGCGCAAGGGCCAGGTTCAGACCGGCGGCCTTGCCGGCGCGCTGGGGCCGCTCGACGATCTCGACCCGCGTCTCCTGCAGTCCCCGCGCCCGTTCCACCGTGGCGTCGGTCGAACCATCGGAGATCAAAAGAATCCGCAGCTTTTCCGGTGGATATTGCGCGGCGAGCAGATTGCGCAGCCGTTCTTCGATGGCTTTTTCCTCGTTGCAGGCCACGAGCACAATGTCCACGGCCGGCGGCGACACGTCTGTCACTGGCGCTGAAGGCGCTTCGGAACGCCAGCGGGCCAAGGCGGACATCAAAAGGCCATAGCCGAGAAAGGTCTGGAAGAGCAGTGCGCCGGAGATCCAAAAAATGAAGATGGCGGCGTCGTGGACCGGCATGGCGGGTGGTCCGTGGGAGCTACATGCGCTCCATGATATAAGCCCAGAAACGGATGACGCCGTAGGTCAGGATGGCGATGGCGGCGAAGTCGATGATGCCCAGACGATTCCAATTCCAGCCAATGCCGGTGAGCAGAGGTGAAGTCGGCGCCGGGGCGCTGGCGAGCTCGGTCTGGTACGTCAGAGTCTGTCGGGTGACGGCATTTTCCTGGAGTCCGCCGGCGAAGGCTGGCTGGGGAAGAAGTTGCGGGGTGCGCCAGACCGGGATCGCAGGCTCCAGGGAAGGCTCTTCCGCAGGTTGTTCCTTTTCCGAGAGCAGGCCGAGGAGGTGGCGATGCAGGGCGGCGATCGCGGCCGTGAACATGAAGAAGGTGGGCCGATATTCGAAATCCACCATCCAGGAGGAGACGACATAAGAAATCACGAGCACGAAGAGCATGCGCCGGATCCGTTCTTCATCCGTGGTTGCGGTGCGCGCGGTGATGGTGGTGCGCAGGCAGCAATAGAGGACGGCGATGAAGAGCAGGAGGCCGGGTTTTCCGAGTTCGCCTCCGGTGCAGACGTAGGAGGAGTGGGGCGCTTTGTTGTAGTGAATGGCCTTCAGGACGTGGTGCGCGTGGTCATCCCCCTGGCCGGGTTTGGGAGAAATGAGCACCGGGATGTAATCGGTCATGAAGGCGTCCTGACCCCATTCCCCCTTGCCGACGCCCGTGAACCGGGTTTGCATGAGTTGGTACCCATGCTTGAAGGCCGCGACCCGGCCCTGAATCGCTTCATCGCTTTTCGCTTTGTTGAGTTCGTTCATGCGCGGCAACAGGAAAATGGCGCTGGTCCCGAACAGGAACGCCCCGACGAGCATGAGGGCCTGGATATACCTGGGGCGCCCAAAGGCCATGGTCGCGAAGATGGTGACACCCGTGCAAAGAAAAGCCCCTTTGGAAAGGGTCAGGTAAATGCAGGAGAGCGGGATGAGGAGCAGGCCCACCCCGAGGATGCGCGCCGCGACAGGCCGCTTCCAGATGAGGTAGTAGAAGAGCATGGGAATGGCCGGCACGACGCTGTGTCCGAGCCCATTGGGATTGTCGAAGATCGACAGATTGAGGCAGAGGCGGCCTTTCATCATGCCGATCGTCTTTTCGTAACTGCTGAGCGGATCAAACCCCCATTGGCTGGCCAAGGCGAGGAGGGCGACGGCGACGATGAGGAACGTCCACCAGCCGGCGAATAGCTTCATCCGCGGGACGGAACGCAACGCCTGGACGATGATGATGTAGAAGATGTAGAGGTTGGCGTTGTCCTTGAAGGTCTGCCACCGGTGGGGTGAGGAGAAGACGATCCACATCCAAAATGCGAACACCGCCCAATCATGCGGCGTCCGGAAGAGGTCCCGCAGTCGCAGTCCTTGTTCCCGCATAAACAGTGCGACCAGGCCCGCGAGCGTGACGATTTGGACGAAGTGGATGGTCGAGAAAATGCCCCACCATTCCTGCGGGCGCAGGTAGTAGAGGACAAGGAACAGGATGACCGCGACGAGATCCATCAGCGCGGCGCGCAGGCGCGGTACAGGCTTTCGTAGGAGGTGATCATGGACTCAAGGGAAAACTGGGCAGTCACTTTCTTCCGTGCGTTCCGCCCGAAGTCAACGAGACGAGCGGGTTCCGTGAGGATTTGCGCGAGGCGCGCCGCCAGGGCGGTGGGCGGATCGAGCACCTCGATCCAGCCGTCCAGGTCGCGGGTAATGATCTGTTCATGACCGCAGCCGGCCCGAACCAGGGCGGGGACGCCGCAGGCCATCGCTTCCAGGGTGACGTTGGAGAGCCCTTCATTGACCGACGGGACGACCAGCAGGTCGAGCGCCTGGTAGCAGGCCAGCGGATCGGGTTGAAAACCGAGCAGACGGATTTGGGCGCGGAAGGCGCTCGCGGCCACGCGCTGGGTGATGTCCGCCTCCTCGCTGCCGCCGCCTCCGGCGATGAGCAGGAGGGCCTTGGGAAAACGCGGGGCGATTTGCTCGAAAGCCTCGAGCAGGGACGCGTGGCGCTTGAAGGGACCGAATCGCCCGACGATGCCGAGACAGAGCGCGCCCGGTGGCAGCCCGAGCGCGCGGCGGGCGGCGGCGCGGTCGGCTGGTCGGTAGCGGGCGGTGTCCACGCCATTGGCGATCGCGGTGATTTTGTCCGCCGGAAAGCCGAAGGTGAGCAGTTCTTCGCGCATGGCGGTCGAGACCGTGTGGATGGCGCGGCAACCGCGATAGAAGAGCCGGCGCTGGCGCAGGCGTCGGGGAGCGCGTTCTTCGGCGGTGAGTTGGCTATGTTCGCCCTGGACCAAGGCGCAACGCCGGCCGCCGAAGGTTGCGAACCCGCTGTAAATGAGCGCGCCCAGATTGTGGCTGTGGACGACGTCGGGTCGTAATCGGGCGATCTCCCGGGCCAGCCGCCAGGCGGCGGAAGGCGAGAAGCCGGCGCTTTTGCCGAGGAGCATCACCTGGCTGGATTCCGGCAACCGACCGGCAAACGCGCCCTCACGTTCCAGACAGGCGACATGACTTTCGATCCCGCGCGAGACCAGGCCGCGGGCGAGATTGACCACGCCATTTTCCATGCCTCCCGGTTCCAACGAATTGACGACATGAAGGACTTTCACGGTCGGGAGCGGAGAAAATGGGCCAGGGCGCGCAGCCGGAAGAGTGCAGGTTCGGCGACCAGATGCGGGCGCAAAAACAGCGGCCAAAGCGCTATCGAAGCAAACAGGTAGAGCCAGGCTCGCGCCTTGAACCCGTCATCGAAATGCGTCCACGCCACGAGGAAGTAGTGAATGGAAGCGGCCCGGAGCCAGAAGAAGAGATGCCAGCGCGGCACGGCGCCCGACTGCCAGGCACGCCGCAGGACGAGCCCGGAATTGCGCTTCATGCGCGGGGCGTTCTTGCTCATATTCTGCGGGTGCCGGCGAATCGTCGCCAGCGGTTCGCCGAGGTAGAAGAAACGATGCCCGCGAGCGGTGATGCGGATCCACATATCCCGGTCTTCGGAACTGCGCAGGGCCGTGTCGAAGGGGCCGCATTCTTGAAAGACATCCCGGCGGACGACCACGGAAGAGGAGAGCGGCCGATTGCGCAGGCAGAAGGATGTGGCGGTCAGTTCCGCGGTGTGGAGGAAATTCCGGCGCGGTGAGGCCAGTGGTTCGCCGGCCGCATTCATCCGTCCACAGGCGGTGCCGACGGCGGCAAATTCCGGACCGAGCCGCTGGAACTCGCGCCGCACCGTGGAAAGAAAGGTCGGTTCCCAACGGTCGTCGGCATCGAGAAATGCGACGTAGGGAAAGCGTGCTTCGCGGATGCCGGTATTGCGGGCGGCGGAAAGTCCGGCGTTGGCCTGCTGGAAATAGCGCACCCTCGGGTCCACGGACCGGGCGCAGACGGCGGCGGTGTCATCGGTCGAACCGTCATCGACCACGATCAATTCGAATTCCGGCCAGGTTTGGGCCAGCACCGAACCGATGGCCTCGGGCAGAAAATGCGCGTAGTTGAACGCGGGAATAACGACGGAAACCTGCTCAGGGGAAGACGGAGCGGAGGGCGGCATGCCGGGAGACGGAGGGGTTGATCTGCATGCGCATTAGCTCCTGGCCTCAAGCCGGATCAGTCGGGCGGCTAGGCGCCCTCGGTGGCCTGCTGATAGTAGTAATCGTACGAGTAGTAGTAGTACTGGTAGTAATTCTGCGTCGCATTCAGGTCGAGTCGGTTGAGAACGAACCCGTAGAAATTGGCGCCGTTGGCCCGCAGCGTTTCGATGGCCGATTGCACGCCGCGGACGGGCGTGTGGCCGGTCCAGATGACGAAAAGCACGCCGTCGACGAGGCTCTGCATGATCGAGGTCTCGGAAAGGCCAAGCACCGGGGGCGTGTCGATAACGACCCGATCGAAGCGACCGCGCAATTCCTTGACCAGCGCGGCGAAGTTCTCCGAACCCAGCAATTCGGTGCCGCTGTCGAGGTGGCGCCCGGCGCTGAGCACGGTCAGGTTTTCCTGCGCGGTCGGCCGGAATGCTTCTTCGAGGGTGCATTCGCCGAGCAACACGTTGCTCAAGCCCGGTTCCTTGTGGTAACCGAACAGGCGGTGCAGGCGGCCCCGGCGCAGATCGGTGTCGATCAAGAGCGTTTTCGCGCCGGTCAGGGCAAAGGAGGCCGCCAGATTCGAAGAGACCACGGTCTTGCCTTCCTTGGGCATGGCGCTGGTGATCATGACGACGTGCGGGTGCTTGCTCAGCGCGCCCATGGAAAGCACGTTGGTGCGGATGACCCGAAAGTTCTCCACCAACCCGTGCTTTTGCGTGTTGCCGTCCTCGAAGGGCAGAAAGGTTTCGGTGGCGTCCGATTGCGGCACAATGCCGAGGCCCCGCATGCGAAACGAGTGCTCCACTTCCTCGAGATTCGTCATGGTGTGATCGAGGTATTCGATGAGGAAGGGCACGCCGATCGCGAGGACGATGCCCCCGACCAGCGAAAGCATCATGATATGGAGGCGATTGGGTGAGACCGCTTCATCGCGGACTTCGACGAGGCCGGCATACTTCAAGTTGATGCGCTCCTTTTCTCCGGCGAATTCCACTTCATTGATCTCCTTTTTCATGCTCGCCAGGTAGGTGTCGTACGGGAGGCGCGACATGTCGAAGATTTGCAGCTGGGAAATAAGCTTGGCGTGCTTGCGCGTCAGTTCCTGGTATTCCGGCAGCTTGCCTTCCAGGTCGTGCTTTTTGTTCAGCAGTTCCTGGAACTGGAGGTCGAAACGGGTCATCGCAACCTGCAGTTCCGCTTCCAGGCGCTCGTTGATCAAGTCGAGCTGTTTGTTCAATTCGATCATCTTCCGGTGGCCCGGCAGATAGATGCGCGAGGCTTCCTCGATTTGCGTTTTGACCTTCTGTTGATCCTCGGCGAGCGCATCCCAGGGCCGCACGGATTTTACGTCCGAAGGAACGACCACGCGAGCCGGTGGAGCGCCGCCATTGCTCTCCGCCGGCTTGTCTCGCGGCGTGCCGTCCGCCCGCGTTTCGACGGCCTCGCCAATCACCAGCCGCGTTTCCGCGTCGTCCGCCGTCGAGATGAGCGATAGTTTGGCGACCGGGTCGAGCGCAGGATCCTGGAGGCGCACGCGGATGCGACCCAACTCGTCGATCCGCATTTGCAGGCGGGTCAGTTCGGTGGGCAGATTGCTGATTGAGTTGATGAGAATCAGGGTCCGGGTGAAATCCTGCTGATCCTGAAAATCGAGTTTTTCGGAGAACTGCTGATCCAGCCGGCTGACGACTTCCTTGAGTTCTTCGGCGTAGCCACTAATGAGCCGATTCTTGTCTTCGACGCGCTTTTCCTGGCGGTAGGCGATAAACTCCCGAACCATCGTTTCCGTCCAACGATGTGCCCAATCCGCGGTCCACGGCCAGGCCTCGATCTCGAGGTTCTTCTCCGAGTTCAGATACGCGCGGAACTTGAACAGGTAATTGCGCTCCAGGTCGCGACTGTTGGTGTCGATGCCCAGCGCACGAGCCGTGCGCAGCATGACGTGCGGTTCGGTGAACTGCGTGACAAAAGCGGACAGGCGCCCGTCATCATAGATCTTGTCCGTGTCGAGCGGCCGGGCGAGGTAGTCCAAACGCACCAAGGCGTGAGAGTAGTAGACGGGCTTGGCAAAGACGTAGAACGTGAGGCCGCCGGTCAGCGTGAAGCAGATCAGGAGGATCATGAGCCGCGCGTGCTTTGACGCGATGGCGATGTAGAGAAAGACATCGTGGAGCGTGAAAGCGGGCTTCTTTGATCCTGGAATCATGAAAATGGACGGAGTGTATCGCCGGTGCCGGCGGTGGTTGCCGAAACAGTGCGCGAAAGTAGCAGAATCCGCCCCGAGCGCTAAGTAAAGATTCGGTGTCTCGCCGCCGGACGGGAGGGCCGTCGGAAGCTAGAAACTCCAGAACTTCTCCGGAACCACGAGAATGTCGTTGCTCTGGAGCTGAACGTCGGGACGCTGACCTTTCTTGATGGCCGCAATGTCTACGGGGAGCTTGGCTTTGGTGCCATCGGGCAGAGCGCGCAATACGTAGACCTTCCGCAGGTCGGCAAATCGGGCGAAGCCACCATTCTGCAGGATGGCCGCGTAGGCGCTGACCCGTTCGCCTTGCTTCAGCGGGAAACTGCCCTGGTGCGCGACGTTGCCGGTGACGTAGACGAGATTGGAAGGTCCGGCGGGAATGGTGATGACGTCGCCTTCACCGAGGCTGAGGTCCGAGGTCAGTCCTCCGCCTTCCAAAATCTTGGCCACATTGACTTCCTCCACCACGCTCTTGCTTGCGGCGATCCGCATCACTCGCACGCGGGTCAGGTCTGCTTTGTCAGTGACGCCGCCGGAACTAAGGATCACATTGACCAGCGTGGGCGTGATGCCGGAGGGGATGTGCCACGGGCGCGGTTCGCGGAACTCTCCGTAAAGATAAATGAGCGGACCATTTTCCAAGTCCGCGCCCTGCTTGCGCTCGATCATGACCGAGGCGTTGTGCAGTTGCGAACTTTGGAGGGCGCGCTTTACGGCCGCTTCGGCGGCGGAAAGGCTTTTGCCCGCGACGGCGATGCGCCCGACTTGCGGCATGATGATGTAGCCGCCGCGGCGGACTTGGTAGATGCCGTTGAAGGAAGGATCTTCTGTGACGAATACTTCGAGATTCTCACCTGGGACCACGACTTCCTCCCCTGGGGTGGTCTTGGTGCTTTGCGCAACATCAGCCAGTTGTCGTTCCACCTCTTCAAGTTGCGCTTTGCTCGAACTGTAGCGCGCCTGCCAGTCCTTGACCTCCTGGTTGAGGTGCTCCGCCTTGTCGAGGTCACCGGCCGCGGTCTGCAGGGCAAATTGTTTCTGGGCCGCATCCAGCTTCGCCTTGGAGTAGCGGACTTCGCCCAGCAACTGTTGCCTCTTTTCGGCCAGATCGTCCATGTCGCCTTGCGACGGTGAATTGTTGCTGAACGTAATCGCCGGTGTCCCCACGTTGTCCGCATCCGGCGCCGTGGCGGAAGCCGCGGCGGTCGTCTGGGGGTGGTTGGTGGTCAAATCCACATTCGGCTTCCGGAAGGTCACACCGGGCTTGCCGTTGGCATCCGCTGCCTGACTGTGGCCCTCGAGGGCCACGAATTGCAGGCAGGCCGCGGCGCAAGCAACGGGTAAAAATGAGCCGCGCAAGGTACGCAGTGCTCTCACAAAGGGAGTGGAGGAAGGGATCACAAACAGCGTCGAGGGTATCGGTTCAGAGGGGGACGTCAATTCTGGAGTGCGGGAATTTACGGGTTTTTTGCTTAACTCTAGCGGCTCTATTCAAAGTATTTCGTCAGGCTTAGGAAAAAAAGATTCTCAGTGTAGTTATTCTGGAAGAGCTCCGATTTACTTTGTTGGTACTGATAATCAAACTGCAGGAGCAGGGTATTGGTGATGTTGTAGCCGATTTCCAAGCGACCGAGCCACGCGGTGGTGTTGTCGGGGTCGTTGCTGTCGTATTCGCCGGTCAACCGCACGGTTGTTTTCGGTCCCATCGCGTAGGTAAACTGAATCCCAAAGCGCCATTCGCTGTCCGTAAACACACTGCCGTCCGAGTAGTAATCCTGGTTGCGGAGGCGGTACGCATAGGCGTCCCCAGTCAGCTTCGGGCCGAAGATCTGCCGGATGTTGTAGCCGATGCCTTCGATGATCTCGTCGTGAAAATAATCAAAGCCCCGACTGTAAATGAGCGATTCATAGGTGTAGGGCCCGGCGGTGTGTTCCAGTTCCACATGCCAGAGCAGACCATTGTCTCCAAGACCACCAATATAGTACCCGACTTCGGCCTGCAGATGGAGTTGGTCGGTGATCGGTCCGGTGATTCCCAGGCGAAAGATGTTCTGGAAGTCATTGAACTCGTCCGTGCGCAAGGCCTCATAGATAAAATAGGGCTTGAAGCGCGTATTCTCGCGCTCCGAAATGAGACTGATGGTCGCGCCTTCGCGTAATTCGGGCAGCCCGCGGTTGCCCTGATTGTACCACATGTCCGTGCGAAAAACCTGCGCACTCAGCCGGATCGTGCCGGGGAGCAGGCGATCCACCCCGGCGCTGACCGTGTTGCTGAAGACGACGATATTGTCGTTGCGAAAATTGATCCCATTATTGAGTCCGTTGTTCCGCGATCCGGCGTTGGCGAAAACGTCGTTTTCTTCCGGACGCAAAACATAGCGGCCGGCCACCGCCTCGTCGTTGAAATTGGTGCCCTGAAAAAGCACGTCGTTGCTGCGAATATCGTTCGAATAGATGGCCTCGAGAATTTCAAAATCGTCACTGAAGACGACATTCCATCCGCCGATCTCGGTGTTCCACGTGAGCTGCGCGTGGGCGATCGGACCGCTCTGCAAACCGAAATCATAGAAATCGGTCAAACCGAGGCCAACGACGCCGGCCCGGCCCTGGAAGGGCAGGTAAACGAGGGTTCCGGAGGTGGCAAGTTGGAGAGTCTCGGTGAGTTGGGCGACGATATCGACCGTGACCGCGGCGATGGCAATGGTGCCGGACTGGGTGTGGTCGGGCGTCAGGTTGATATTGTCGCTATGCAGGACGGCCGCTTGGAGGGCGCGCAACTTGAAGAAAAATGGACCGATTTTCAGGTCAGCGTCCTGGGGCTCAAAACCACGCTGCAAAAAGGGAACGCCGCCGCTGATCCCCGGCAGGGTGAGCTTGAACTCCCCCGTCACCGATTCCGAATTGACCGCGGGGCCGACCGCGGGCGGGGTCACCAACTGGCCATACGGGAACTGGGTATTGCGGAAGAGCGACGCCGGGTTTACGGCCGGGGGTTCCGGCTGAAACGCATTGGCCGGCATGGTCGTGAGGCCGGAGGAAGGAGTAAATCCGGTGAGCGGGCCGCCCCCTGTCGTTTCATCGAGGACAGGTGCGGGTGCCGGCGACGGTCCGTGGGCGGGTGCCGTCGCCTGTCCGGTGCGAAACTGGGGTGTTTGCTGGGCACAAACGAAAGCCGGCGACAGGCCGAGGCAAACGAAGCCTGCCCATCGGGTGGCGGAAACCAGGAATCCCGGCGAACTTGGCTGGGCCCGACCGCGGTGGCCCGGTGGATGGTGCGTCCGGTGAGTCAAGCCGTGCGGTCTCCTGGTAGCGCGGGACGTCTGGTCTTTTTCAAGGCGCGATCCTTATGGATCTTCATCAGAAACACCTGGGGAAGATCCTCCCGCCGAATGGAAAAAGGCAGATACGCGAGCAAACCCAGAAGAGGCACCCCGACGATGATCCACATCCAAAGCCGCCGTTGCCGTTCGCTAAAGCCCTGGGAGTTGACGCTGACGATCCCGCAGGTGACGAGGGCGACCCAAATGAGCAGGAGCGATAAAAAAACCTGACTATTGAATTTCGCGGCTTCGAGGCTGAAACGGTTGAGGATTTCGCTCATCGTGAGAGTCGATTAGTAGTCAGGGTGCAGCGCGGCGGGGAAAACGGAATGAAATACGTTTGTGTTGTAGAGGGGCGGCCTCCGTAAAGCAAAAACCGGCGCACCTTGGATTTGTAACGCAAGAAATGTGCGTAGATTGACGCAAAATCTGTCACGCAAATGCCTTAAAGAATTTATTGACTTGCGAGGCCAATCTTCGGTTATTCTCCTGCATATCCCCTGACCTTACTGGAACGGCGTCTCACCTACACTGTTGCCAGGAGTAAACATGACCGAAAATCATCGACGAGCAAATCCTATGAAATCACTTAATAAACTCCGTGTGGCTGCTACTTCGTCCCGGAGTTTGCGGTTTTTCCAGCGTTGTGCGGTGACTAGCCTGGCGGCAACCCTTCTCGCTGCGGGCAGTGTTTACGGCCAGGGCCAATACTTTCCGGTGAATCCGCCGGGCGCGCCATATGGCGCGACCTACACGGGGATCACGGTTCATTCGAATCCTGACCTCATCTATTTGCAGGACACGCTCCAGAATACGTACGGGATGAATGTCACGCTGCAAGTGCCAATTCCCACTGGATCCGTGGCGCCGACGCCGACCCAATACGCCGCGGCTGCGACGACTTGCATCAATGGGATCTTGAATGGATCGGCCCCGGCGGGAGTGACGCTGGCCACCCTGAGCAACGAGGCTGTGGCCTACAGCACCGTGAACCAAGCCACGACGACGAAGGCGATTGCCCTGGCGATTGTGCAATTCAATGGCGGTGCGGCGGCGCCCGCTAATTTGAATACGGTGGTCAATGCCTTGGCTGTGTCGCAGCCCTCGTTGATCGATTCCATCATGCCCAACATTCTGTCCCAAGCCGGGACCACGGTGGCGGCGGCGGCTGCGATTCCGCAGCTGGTGGCCACGGCGATTACGGACATTCCCACGGACCTCACTCGCATCAGTTCGATTGTCGGTGCTGGTGCATCGAGCATTGTCGCCGCGAACCTTTCGGCGACGCAAAAGACCACTCTTTTTATCAACTCGCCGACCAGCTATGTGAACGCGGTCTTAAATGCCCAGTCGGCCAACGGCAATCCGGCGGTCATCGAGGTCATTCTTAAGAACCTCGCCTACGGAAACTACTCCAGCTTGGTGCCACCTTCGGGCGGCTTGACTTCGTTGGATCAAGTTCTCAATGCGGCTGTGGCTGCGCTGCCCAGCCAGACGAACGATACCCTCGCTGCGGTGACGGATGGCGCCCTCGCGGTCCAGGGGGGGAGTGCTGCGGCCATCAAGACCCGGATGGCGTCGGCTGCGCCCTCGTTCAGTTCCTATACCGGTGCGGTGGTGGACGGCTATACCAACGGGACCACGCTCGCGGCGTTCCAGGCCTACGTTACGGGAAATCCCGGCTATGCGGACGCGGCTGCTTCCGGTGCAGTGACCCGGGGCAGTCTCTCAGGTGCCTCGCTCCTGCAGTATGCTCTGACTTATGGGTCGGCGGACCCGACCAATACGGTGGCTGAGGCCATTTATGCGAATGTGTCGGTCGCCGCTTCCACGGCTCTCGGGGCCATCAATCTGACGACCCGCGTGCCCTACGGTTCGGCTACGTTTGGCAATATTGCCTACGGTGTCGGTGAAGCCACTCCCTTAGCGAGTATTGGTTCAGTCGTCCAAACGGTTGTCACCTACAGCGGTCCTTCATCGGCCACGCTCACCTCATCCATCGTCAATAGCATCGTCGATCAGGCGATTCAGGGCGCGAGCCATTCAGGGAATTCCGGGGCATTTGCCTCCATTGTCTACAACGCCGAATATGTGGCGCGCAACACCTCCGGGGCCAGCGCTCCGCTGGTCACGCAAGCGATCGACTCGATTCAGGCGGTCGGTGGTCTTCCGTACATTGCCGCAATCGCAACGGCGGCGGCGGATACCGGGGTGAATCGCACGGCCATTCAGAGTGCCGCGGTGACGGCTTTGAATGCTCCCGCAGGTGGCGGCGGTGTCTACACGTCGGCGGCGTCGGCGGGAATGACTCTGGTGCAGAGCGTTCAGACGACTCCTTCCACGTATTTTACGACCATTCTGAGTTCCTACAAGGCTGCGGCCGCAGCCAGCAGCGACACGGTGATTGCGGATCTCTATGCGGCCATCCTCACGAATCCCTCGGAAGCGGATGCGGGTCTTGCGGCGGCGATCAAACAGTCGGCCGTTTCTGATACCCTGCTGACCACGAATGCCATTAATGCCTTGAGTGTGACAAACTCCAGCCTCACGCCGAATCTGCAAATGGTGGATGCGGTCGTGACCCATATCCAAGCCGAAGCGGCCATCGGTGGCGCCACTGGAGTCAGCGACCTGTTCGACTTCGTCAGTCATCAGATCGTCATTGCCCCGAGCCTGTATCGGGACATTGCCATCGCCGCAACGGTTATCGATCCCGACCATGCCCACTTCACGGCCCATGCCGTGGCGTTCACCGCCCCGATGACGGCTTCCGGTGCGGTCGCTCCGATCTTTGAATACGCGCAGATCACGAACCCCCATCCGTTGGCCTTGCCGACTCCTGGAAATGCCAGCGGTGCCTTGACGACGAAGGCTTTCCCCGGGTCACCAGTGGGTGCGATTATCGACCAACCGGCGGCGGCGGCGGCGATCACCGCGGGCCTGACGACGGGCATTTTGGAGGCTAATCTCTCCACCGCGAATACGCAGACGGCGCTGTCTTCGACAGTGGCCGCGGCGGTGGCTGCTTCGCTGGCCCAAAATGGGACCCTCTTGCGCGGCCCGACGAGTCCGTTCTTCAGCAACGGCGTTGCGACTGCGGGCTCCTTCCAGCAAAGCGATGGCGGTGTGGGGACCTCGACCAATGCGCAAACGGTTGGTGCCGCGGGTGCGATCACGGGCTACATCGCGGAAGTGACTTTGCCCACCGACACGACGATCAGCGCCGTCACGAAGGCGGTTTTGGCTGCGGCGGTCGGTGGTGGAGCCCGTCCCTATGCGTTGGCCATGGCCCAAGCGGCGGGGCAGGCCTTGGCCTGGGTGGCGAATGCGAACTTCAACTCCGGCAACGTAAACAACGCGACCTACACGGCCCAAGCCGCGGCCGATATTGCCAACGCCATGGCCGCCTCGGTTTCCGGATTTGCCACCTTGGCTCAATTGACCAATGCCGCGACTTTCGGCATCAATCAAGCCGAGGCTGGGGTGATCGGCGCGGGTGCGCTCGGTTTGAATGCCACCAACTTGAACGCCGGAAATAACACGTTGACGGTGAAGGCGACCGGTAACAATAACTCGGATTTCTATCTGCACCGCAGTGCTGCCGGCACCCCGGTGACGGATATTTTCAATCTCTAAGTTATTGAGCAAATTCTTAACGCCCCTGCAGCGAAAGTTGCAGGGGCGTTTTGCTTTCATCCCGAAGCTTTGACCGATTTGGTGGCAATATTCCACCGGCCTGCTTAGGGTTCCCACTCCCCGTGCGCTCTCTGTCCATTGTTCTTGTCGCTCTCTCGTTGGTCGCCATTCAGGTATTGATCGGCGGGGTCCGGATGGTTTTCAGTCTCCCGGCTTATATCCTTCTCGCCGGCGGGGTCATCACTGCGGCCCTGGCTTTCAAAAAGCCGGCTCGTCCACCGGTGATCTGTGCCAGCGCTGCCCTGGCCTTGGCCGCGTGGGTCGTGGCCCGGGCATTGACTTCGCCTGTCCACTATCTGGCCCGGACGGATCTGTTGATGGTTCTGGCGGCGGTGTTGGTTTATTTCACGACGGTGATGTTCCTGCGGGATCAGCGGACGCGGTTCACCCTCGTCGCCGTTCTGGTGGTCATGGCGCTGGCTCATGTGGTGGTGGGGGCCGTGCAATTCAAACAGGCCGACAATTTCATGCCCCTGCCAGGCATCATGCGCCCGGCCCTCTACGAATGGCGGGCCAGCGGCTTTTACATCTGCCCCAATCATCTGGCCGGGTTGCTGGAGATGATCGGTCTGCTGTCCTTGGGCCTGGCCTGTTGGAGTGACAGCCGGCCGCGGGCGCGCGTGCTGGCGGGTTATTGTGCCCTGATGTGCCTGGCTGGCGTGGCGATTTCGGGGAGCCGGGGTGGCTACCTCTCGATCGTCTTCGGTCTGGGTGTCTTTGCCATTCTCAGCCTGTGGGCGGTTCAGCTTCGGCGGCGCGGTGGATTCATGCTCACGCTCGCCGCGCTCTTGTTTGGCACGGTCCTCGTCCTCGGTGGCGGACTGTTGTTCATGTCGCAGAGTGACACGCTGCGGACCCGGTTGGCCCAGGTCTACGACCCGACCAACATGCGCTTTCACCTTTGGAAGGCGGCCTTGATGCAGTATCACCTTCAGCCGGTCACCGGCACCGGCAGCGGGACGTATCTCTATTACGGACGTCAATTTCGCGATGTGTCCGTGCAGAATGACCCGATGCACGCTCATGATGATTATCTCGAGTTGCTCGCCGAGTACGGTCTCGTTGGCGCCGTCCTGTGCGGTATCTTCGTGCTGGTGCACCTCTGCAGCGGACTTTCCGGCTTGAGGAGAATTGGGGGTGAGCAGATTCCGCCGGATGCACCGGGTCGAAGTCATGAACTCGCCCTGGTCATCGGCTCGCTCTCGGCGATTGGGGCGTTACTGCTGCATTCCGTGGTGGATTTTAATCTGCATATTCCCGCGAATGCCCTGGTCGTTGCCTTTCTTTTCGGACTCCTGGCCACCCCGATGGGCGGAGCTACGCAGTCGGATGATGCGCCGATCCGGCGCGCCGGCGTGTGGCGCTGGCTGGTGGTGGCGGTGGCGCTGGTCTTGCTCGCGGTTTCGCTGCGCCTCTGGCCCGGGGAGATTTTTGCGGAAAAGGCCCGGGTGGCCTTGCGTGATGATCGCAACGTCGACGCTCTGGGCTTCGCCCAACGCGGACTGGCTTGGGAAAAGGAAAACCCGTATCTCTATGGGTACCTCGGCGACGCACAGCATTTCCTCACCTTGAATGCACCGGATCCGGCGCGTGCCATCAAACTGCACGAGGACGCGCTGGCCGCTTACTCGGCCGGCTTGAAACTTTTCCCGCAGGATACCGCTTTGCTTCTAAAGCAAGTCCAGGACTTCGACCAACTCGAGCGTTTTGCCGAAGCCGAACAGGACTTTCAGCGCCTCTTCCGATTCGACCCGCTCTTTGCCAACGTCTACGCCTACTACGGACTGCATTGGGAATTGCAGCGGCGGATGATGGCCGCGGAGCGTTGCTTCCGCCTCGCCCAGCGATTGGGCGAATCGGAGATTTCCCCGAGGGCGTTGCAAAATATCGAGCGGATGAAAGCCGATCCGGTGAGCCAGGCGATCATGTCCGCCTTGCCGGATATCGACCTCGACCTGCCGGCGGAGCGAGTCTTGCCCACGCCATGAGCGATCCGGTGTCCCTGCCAAATGGTGACGCCTCGTCCGGTCCATCCCGGCTCCGCGAGGATGCGGTGCTTTTCCAGGTTACGGAGAAGACACTCCAGCGCCTCCTCGGGTGGATCCGCCGCGGCTTGACGTGGGCTACCGTGGGTTACGTTGTGGGTCTGTGTCTGCTCTTGTTGAGTTTGGAGTGGTGGGGAGAGCGGTTTTGGCTCTTTAGCGTGGTGCTCTACGCCCCCATTCAGACGTGCCTGCTCCCGCTCCTCGTCCTGACGCCCGCTTGTCTGCTCTTTCGTCGGAAGCTGGTTTGGGGACACCTCTTCGCCGCGATCGTCCTGATCTTCGGTTACATGACGTTCCGCTGGCATTTCGTGCCACCGATTCGTGGTTCGGAGGTCAAGGCAATCACCTTCAACTACGGAGAAAGCAATCGCGCGCAGTTCATGTCCTTTCTCGAAGCGGAGAAGCCGGACCTGTTGCTTCTTCAGGATGCCCGCGGTCGCGGCGCGGATTTTGTGACCAAGATTCCCGGCATGTATGCGAGCGACCTGGATCAGTTTGCTTTCCTGAGCAAATTCCCGATCGAAAAGGCGGCCATTGTCTCGGAAGTGGAGGCGGAGGGACAACCGGTGGCCGCGCGTTACGAGGTGGAGATTGGAGGCCGGGTCATTGCCATCTACAGCGTTCATCTGCCGACGCCCCGCTCACAACTCTCGCGATTTCTGGGCGGGCGGCGCATCCTCGGCGACCTCGTTGGTCACGGAAAGCGCGCACCCGCCTACGGGAATTACCGGGAATGGGTTCAGGCCCGCATCCAACTGGCTCAGGCGCTGGCCAAAGTGCTCGCGGAGGAAAAGCTTCCGATGATTGTCGGCGGGGATTTCAACACGCCCGACCACGGCTATATCTATCATCTCTTCGCGGGCGAAATGACGGATGCCTTTCCGCATGCGGGTCGGGGTTGGGGACTGAGCTTTCCGGGGTCCACGCACAATCCCATTTCTTTCTTTGGGCCGTGGCTGCGCATTGATTATTTCTTTGCTGGTCATGGCTGGCACGTCACGGAATGCCGTCCCGAGCCGGGTCAAAAATCGCAACACAAGGCGGTCATGGCACGCTTTGAACCGCAGCCGCTCAGTTAGTCCCGCCTTCTCGTATGCCCAAAGTCACCCGTCCCTGGGTCACCAGCCTCGTCGTTCTGGTCCTCGCCTTCGATCTCGCCTTCGCCTGGCAATGGTCGATGGGAGCGTATCGCAGCGAGTTTGGGGGGCATCCCGACGAACCGGCGCACGTCGTCACCGGCCTGTTTGTCCGCGATGCGCTGGTCGAAGTCGGGCATTATGCCGTGACCGGCTTTCATGGCTCACCGCTCCGCCTGGGGAAGGAATTTGCGGATCGCTATTACACCCACTATCCGAAGATCGGGCTCGGGGTCTGGCCGCCGTTCTTCTATCTCGTCCAATCGGTGTGGACCCTGCCTTTCGGCGCTTCCCGCACCGCGCTTTTTTTCCTGCTCGCAGCTCTGGCGGCCGGACTGGGACTGCTCCTTTTCCGGGTCTTGCGCGAGGAGTTCAGTATCGGGCTGGCCGGCGTGAGCGCGGCCGTGTTGCTTTCGCTGCCGCTGGTCCGCAGTTACTACGGCATGGTCATGGCCGAGACCCTGAGTGCCCTGCTGATGTTCGGCGCGATCCTGGCCTTTGGAAGATTTCTCGATCGGGAAAGGCGCGCCGACGCCCTGTGGTTTGGGGTGCTCGCGACTCTGGCCATTCTCACGAAAGGCACCGGTCTGGCCCTGGCCCTGGCGGCTCCCCTGGCCTTGCTCTTCACGCGGCGGCTGCATCTGCTCAAAAGCCGGGCACTGTGGTCGGCGCTGCTCATCGTTGTCGTCGGCGCCGGCCCGTGGACCTGGGCGACGCGCAATCTCGGGAAAGGCGGATGGTTGCAGCCGAATCTTTCCTGGAGTTTCACGCGCGAGGCCCTGCCTTACTATGTGCAGAAGCTCGGCGTGTCCTTGGGCTTGATGCTGATCCTGCTCCTGGCCGTGGGCGTCCTGGTGAAGCTGCGGCGCGGAACGCCCCTTCCGGGTCGCTGGGCGGCCGCCGCTTCCTTGATTGTGGCCGTCCTGGTTTTTCAGTCGATCGCACCGGTCGGGCTGGAGGCGCGACACTTGATTCCGATTCTCCCGTCGGCGCTGATGTTCGCCGCCGCCGGGTTTGATTTCGTGGCTGGGCGCCTCACCGGCTGGCGCAAGCTCGCCTGGGCGGCGGTCGCCTTGCTGGGAACGGCGGTGGCGCTTCTGCCGTTCAAGACCAAGGACTATTCCGGCTTTGCCGAACTGGCCGAAGTGATGCTCTCCGACGCCTCGCCTGGCGATGTCTCACTGGTGTCGTCGGATGCCACGGGTGAGGGGATGTTCATTGCCGACGTCGCGTTGCGGGAACGCCGGCCCGACCACGTGATCCAGCGGGCGAGCAAATCGCTGGCCAGCAGTACGTGGAGCGGGAGCGGATACTTCCCGGCCTTTTCCACGGACGACGCGCTCTTTCAGTTTCTGGCCAGCGGGCAGATTCGATACCTGATCGTGGACGATGCCGTGACCGGTGAGGGCCGGCGGCGCGAGCATCACGACCAGATCGAGCGGGTCGTCGAGCAGCATCCGAACCAGTTCCAGGTCGTGGCCGAATCCGCCATCTGGCGGGGCGGGGAAAAACAAAAGGTCCCGGCGAAGCTTTACAAAATTTACCCGAAAAATTGAATTTTGGCGCGGAAGGAATTTCCGCACACTCTCTCCTCATCGCACGATGTCTCCTACTCCTGTTTTCCGAAAATTCTCGATCCTCGTCGCCGCCTATAACGAGGAAGAAACGCTCGCCCTGTGCCTCGAAGCGGTCCGGGCGGTGGAGCTGCCGGCTGGGTTGGAGCGGGAGATCGTCATCGTCGAAGATGGGTCCCGGGACCGCACCTGGGAGGTGGCGCAGGGACTGGCCGCGCAGTTCCCGGATGTGCGGGTCTTTCGGCAGCCGCACAACATGGGCAAGGGCGCGGCGCTGCGCCGGGCGATCCAGGAAATGACCGGGGACCTGGTGATCTTCCAGGATGCCGATCTCGAGTATGAACCGGAGGATTATCCGCGCATGTTGCGGCCGATCCTCGAGGGGAAGGCCGATGTCGTCTTTGGCAGCCGTTTCACCGGGGAAGAGCGCAAGGTGCTCTATTTCTGGCACACCCTGGCGAACCAGTTCCTGACCCTGCTCTCAAACATGCTGAACGATACGAACTTCACGGATATGGAGACGTGTTACAAGGCGTTCACGGCGGAGGCGTTGCGGATGATTCCCCTGGAGTCGAATCGCTTTGGCATCGAGCCGGAACTTGCGGCCAAGGTCGCGCGCAACCGGTTGCGGATGTTCGAGGTGCCGATCAATTACAACGGTCGAAGCTACGAAGAAGGGAAAAAAATCACCTGGCGCGACGGTCTGGCGGCGCTGTGGTTCATCTTCAAATATCGCTTTACCAGCAATTATTCCGATCCCGGGAAAGTGACGCTCGGCGCGCTCGAGCAGGCGCCGCAGTTCAATCTGTGGATGTACGAGAGCGTCAAGCCGTGGCTCGGCTCGCGCGTGGTGGAACTGGGCGCGGGGCGGGGGAATATGAGCCGGCATATTCGCAAGCATCCGAACGTCCTGCTGACCGACTATCGCCTCGACTACCTTATCCCGCTCCGGGAGCGCTGGCCGTCGCCGAATCTCCAAATCGGCAAACTCGACATGACCCTGGCCGCGGACTACGAGCAATTGCGCGCTTTCGCACCCGACACGGTCGTCTTTTTCAATGTGCTCGAGCATCTTGAGGATGACGGGGCGGTCCTGCGCAACTTGTTCGAGACCGTGCCCGTGGGCTGCCGCATCGTCGTGCTCGTGCCGTATAATATGAGGCTCTACAGCGTCTTCGACAAAGAGCTTGGGCATTTCCGGCGTTATGGAAAGGACGAGTTGGAAGGCAAGATGCGGGAGGCCGGCTTGGAGGTGGAGACCCAGTTTTTCTTCAACAAGGTGGGTGTGCTGGCCTGGTATGTGGCCAACACCCTGGGCGGCCAAAAAGTGCTCAAGCCCTGGCAACTCCGGCTCTACGGTTTGCTCACACCGATCTTTCGTGTGTTGGACCGGATTCTGCCGACGAGTGGACTCTCGACCGTCGTGGTCGGCCGAAAACCGGCTTCTGCGCCCGTCTCGGAATCCCCCTTGTCCCCCGCGGTGGCGAACGTGTAGCCGTCTCGCATGCGTCTTCCACCTCGGTTCCCGATCACGTCTATGCAATATGTCAGTTGACGAATCTCCGTCGATGGAGCGGATCATTCGTCCGCAGCGCGGAATGATCGCCGTTAATTTTGCCGAGCTTTGGCGCTATCGCGAACTCTTCGGTTTCCTCGCCTGGCGGGATATCCTGCTGCGCTACAAACAAACCTATCTGGGGGTGACCTGGGTGGTGTTGCAGCCGATCCTGACCACGGTGGTGTTCACGGTGCTGTTTGGGCGCTTCGCAAAATTTCCGTCGCACGGCGCCCCCTATCCCGTGCTGACTTTCGTGGCGTTGATCCCCTGGCAGTTTTTTTCCAACACCCTGGCGGAGAGCAGCAACTCGATGGTGGCTTCGGCGCGGATCATCTCCCGGATCTACTTTCCGCGGCTCATCATCCCGGCCAGCGTGGTGGCCAGCGGTTTTGTCGAGGCGGCGATTTCCTTTGTCGTCCTGGCGATCTTCATGGTCGTCTACCGCGTGACGCCGCGCCCGGAGTTGCTCCTGCTGCCGGTCTTTTTGGTCGGGACCTTTCTGGTTTCTTTTGCCGTCGGAGCCTGGTTCAGCGCCTTGAATGTGAAGTATCGTGACGTGCGCTATATCGTGCCGTTTGTCACCCGCCTCGGGATGTACGTAACGCCCGTTCCGTTCCTCTGGATGGATGTGGTCCCGGAACGCTGGCGCCTCTGGTACTGCCTGAATCCGCTGGTCGCGATGATCGATGGATTTCGCTGGTGTGTGCTCGGACCGAATTTTACGCCGTACTGGCCGGGGTTTGCCCTCAGTCTGGGTGTGGGCCTGGTGCTCCTGGTCACGGGCTTGATGTATTTCCGGAACACCGAAAAAACCTTCGCCGATATCGTCTGACGATGGTTGTTATTTCCGCTCGGGGCTTGGGGAAGGAATATAAACTCGGTGCGCAAGTGCACGACACGTTGCGTGACCAGATCACCGCGTTGTTTCGTGGGCGGCGCCGACCGTCGGCGGAGAAATTTTGGGCATTGCGCGATGTGGATTTCGATGTCGAGGAAGGCGATTGCGTGGGCATCGTCGGGCGCAACGGCGCGGGCAAATCGACGCTGCTGAAAATCCTCAGCCAGATCACCGAGCCGACCGAAGGTGAAATTCGCATTCGTGGCCGCGTGGCCAGCGTCCTCGAGGTCGGCACCGGTTTTCATAGCGAATTGACGGGGCGCGAGAACGCGTTTCTCAATGGGGCGATTCTCGGAATGACGCGGGCCGAGATCACCCGGAAATTTGACCAGATTGCTGCGTTTGCGGAGATGGATGCGTTTCTCGACACGCCGGTCAAACACTACTCGAGCGGGATGACGACGCGCCTGGCCTTTTCGGTGGCGGCGCATCTGGATCCGGAGATTTTGATCATCGATGAAGTCCTGGCTGTGGGGGACGCGGCCTTCCAGAAAAAATGCCTGGGCCGGATGAATGAGGTCGCGCGGGCGGGGCGAACCGTCCTCTTTGTAAGCCACAATATGTCCGCGGTGACCGCCTTGTGCACGCGTGGCTTGTATCTCGAACATGGCCGTGTCAAGGCGGCCGGGACGATCGAAGAGATCGCCGAGATCTATCTCCAGGATGCCTTGCCGGCGGACGGCCAAACCGGCTTTCGACGGGGCAAGACCCGGGGGAGCGGCCAGATCATCTTTACCGATGCCGCCGTTGGCTCGGAAACCTTGTCCGGCTCGGTGGTCTGTGGCAGTGGGATGAAGATTTGGTTCAAATACGAAGCGACGCGGCCTGGTCTGGCCGCCCATTTCGTGGTGAATATCTTCGACCGCCAGCAAACGCGCCTGATGTCCCTCGACTCGCTGACCGCGGGCAATTTACCGCAGATTTTCTCCCAGAAGGGAGAGGTGACCATGGAGCTTTCCCCCGAATTCGCGCTTACCCCGGGGCGCTACCTCTTGGAATTGAGCGCCCTGGTTCATTCCGAAGTCACCGACCATGTTCCCGGCGCCGTGGAGTTTGAAGTCAAAGACGGCGACTTTTTCGGCAACGGGCGAAAATCGTGCAACACTTCCGCCTTAATGATCAAGACGCAGTGGTCCGTTCAGGGCGTTGATTGATCGGCAAGCTGGCCCGTACCGTTCGTATGGCTACTCTTCCAAGCCTCTGGCAGCGCTGCTTATGAACCGCCTCAAACAGATCGATATCCTCCGGGCGATCGCGGTATTTTTGGTCATGGGCCGACATTTGGAGCGGTGTCCTCCCGCGAGTAGCGCCTTTCTTTACCACCTGACTCGGATTGCCGCCCGGGGAGGATGGATCGGAGTCGATCTCTTCTTTGTGCTCAGCGGCTTTCTGGTCTCCGGACTTTTGTTTCGGGAGTACGAGAAGTATCGCGAACTTCGCCTCGGCCATTTCCTGGTCCGGCGGGGATTCAAAATCTACCCGTCATTTTGGATTTTGATCGGATTCACGGTGGCGATGATGAGTTTGCACCACCAGGATTTTTCCGGGTCCGCTCTCGCCTCCGAGTTGCTCTTTTTTCAGAACTATGGGCCGGCGCTGTGGAATCACACCTGGTCGCTGGCCGTGGAGGAGCATTTCTATCTCTTGCTGGCCCTGGGTGCATTCGTGCTGGCCAGACGGAGTTCTCCCCGACCCTTCGCGGTGATCCCGGGAGTATTCATCGCGCTGGCTTTACTCTGTTTGATTTTGCGAGTCCTCAATAGCTGGCACTCTCCGTACAGCCACAAGACGCACCTGTATCCTTCGCATCTGCGTTTGGACTCCCTCTTCTTCGGCGTCCTTCTTTCCTATCTCTATCATCAACATTCGACCGAGTTCGTCGCGCGGGCCCGGCGATGGCGGTATGTGCTGATGGGAGTCGGCGTGCTTTTGCTGGTTCCGGCATTCTACTATCCATTGGAAAGCACTCCCTTCATTTACACCTACGGGTTGACCGAGTTTTACCTCGGGAGCGGCTGTCTTTTGGTCGGTGCATTGGGGT
>Ga0206804_10122_pt1 | contig 23437 bp, 24 predicted proteins | sample Alteio_BWOrgCont_62_FD_152888 | JGI IMG/M metagenome (GOLD analysis project Ga0206804, IMG submission 152888) | Enriched cells from forest soil in Barre Woods Harvard Forest LTER site, Petersham, Massachusetts, United States -... | ecosystem: Environmental > Terrestrial > Soil > Temperate forest >... | reverse complement strand
CCCGCAGGCGGGTCTCGTCAGAGCGATGATGCGACCACCACGGATCGGCCCGACTCTTCGCCCGCATCCCCGACGTGGGATCCTGGCTGTGACACGTCACAGCAGAATTAAACGCTCGCTATTCCCGCAAACGGAAACGAGGGTGAGGATCTGCTCGCCGGAAGTGTCGGCAGGGAGCCCGCGCGGTCGCTTCCTGAGTCGGCAGGGAGAACAGCAAAATGAAAGCGCATCTCCTCTACCAAGCACTCACGGTCCTTCCACACCAAGGGTACCTCGTAAACGTCATCTCACGCCGAGTCCGCCAGCTGACCAATGGACACAGACCGATGGTGTTGGCCGATCCGGGCATGGGCTTCGCCGACATCGCCCTCACTGAATTGATTACGGGCAAGCTGAGCTACGAAAAAACGGAAACATTTGTGCCGGAGCCGATCGCTCCGCGACGAGGGGAGCAACAAACCGACGGCGCAAAAAGCGCGTCGTAAACATGGGCTGAGTCACCGCACGGAAAATCGCGATGAAATTGACTATGATGACACTGCACGATGTTGCCCAAGCCGTTGGAGCCACTCTTCCACCGCGTGCGGACCCAGCCATGCAATTATTCGGTGCGAATACCATCGATCAAGCCATCCTGGGACAAATCACATTTTACGATGACCCTCGCTACGTGCGGTCATTACTCTCCACGAAAGCGGCTGTCGTGCTGGTGCCAATGACCTTTGATGAGCCATTGCCAGCGGTGGTTTTGCGGGTGGCCAATCCTGTCGAAGCATTTGAGATGCTTTTCGAAAGATTCACGCCCGCCTCCGCATGCGCTGCGACGAGCGGCATCCATCCCACCGCTGTGGTGCATGAAAGTGCGGAAATCCATCCTGCGGCAAGCATTCAGGCATGCGCGGTCATTGAAGCGGGAGTGAAAATCGGTAGTGGCACGACGGTGGGGGCCAACGCGTTTATCGGCCGCGAGTCTCAACTCGGAGAGGGATGTTTCGTTCACCCTCATGCGGTGCTGCGGGAAGGGACTTTGCTGGGGGCACGCGTGGTGATTCAGAGCAATGCCGTGATTGGGAGCGACGGTTTTGGATTTCGTTTCGAGAAAGGCGCGCATCGTCGGCTTCCACACCGTGGCTATGTCCAATTGGATGACGACGTCGAGGTCGGCGCATGCACGACGATTGACCGAGGCCGCTTTGGAAGAACTTGGGTTCAGGCCGCGACCAAGATCGATAACCTCGTCCAGATCGCCCACAACGTGGTCATCGGACCGCATTGCATCATCGTGGCGCAGACGGGAATTTCCGGCAGCGCCCGCTTGGGAAAGTATGTGACGTTGGCCGGACAGGTGGGTGTCGTCGGCCACGTCGAAATTGGAGACCAAGTAGTGGTAGCTGCCAAAGGCGGAGTGAGCAAAGATGCGCCCGCCGGGAGTCAACTGATGGGCACATACGGCATTCCGGCGAAGGATGCCCGCGAACTGGTCGCCCATTATCGGCGACTGCCGAAAACCGCGATCAAAATCAAAAACCTCGAACGCGAGTTGCAGGAGTTGAAAGGCATCGTCAGCGTCCTGTTGGCCAAAGCCTCCTCTTTCAATGCTGGCAGCACGCGTGAATACGGCGATTGACGTCCTCACCTCCCGGAGTGTCATCAGCGCCCTCGCGCGTGTGATTCCATGGTAGAGCATTTCACCAAGCACGAAGAACTGGAGAAACGAGAGTTTGCTTTTCTTGGCGGAAGCAGTACCTGTAGCGCGTAGTGTTTTGGCCCTCTGGGCGTGGTAGATTGCTAGTTGTTTGTTCCGCTGCGCGATTCGATCGTGAACTTTTCAGTTGCAGTTCGAAACCCGATTACCGGGAACAGCCACCGACCGCTTTTACACTGCTTTTGAAAGCACGATTATGGCCAACAAACTCTACGTGGGAAACCTCTCCTTCGAAACCACCGAACGCGATCTTCAAGATTGCTTCGCCCAAGCGGGAACGGTTCAGCAAACCGAACTCATGCAGGATCGAGTCACCGGTAAGTCTCGTGGCTTCGGTTTCGTCACCATGTCCACGGAGGAGGAAGTGCAAAAGGCCATTCACCTTTTTCACGGCAAGGATTTCATGAATCGCCCCCTCACCGTGAGTGAGGCGCGCCCCATCTCCGACAACACCGGCGGCGGTCCGAGACGCGCCTTCGGTAAATCAGAAGGTTATTCGAAGCGCAATTAGGCGTTGCTTAGCTCTCTCAACTTATTCTTCAACCGCCCCGATGAAAGTCGGGGCGTTTGTATTTTGGGAGAGCCTTGTAAAATCCGTTCCTCCCATACCACCGTCCAGTGGTCGCGAGACGAAGATTTTCTAAAGCAACCACTACAAGTATCTATGAAAATAACTAAATTCTCTTCGGTCATTAGCGCCCTCGTTGGCGCTTATTGCGCTTTTTCGGCGGGCAACAGTTTCGCGGAAAATGAGGTCATCGATAGTGCGGACAAATCTTTCCTGCAAAGTGCCTATGAGGACGGCCTCGCGGAAATCCATATGGCCGGGCTCGGGGTGAAGAAGACGGCCAATGAAGAGGTGAAAGCGTTCGCCATGAAATTGGAAGCCGACCACGGCCAGGCAAACGGGGAAATGATGACTCTCGCGAGTAACAAAAACGTCGCGCTGGCGAAGAAGCCGGATCTGATGGACACCGGGAAAGAGAAATTGCTCGATCTCCGGGGGACCTCCTTCGACAAGACCTTCCTCGACGGCATGGTGCAGGATCACAAAAAGGCCATCGCCGCATTCGAGAAAGCGGCCAATGAAGCGAAAGATCCCGACGTAAAAGCTTTTGCCGCCAAGACCCTGCCCACGCTGAGAGCACACCTTTCGATGGCGGAGGATCTTCAACAAAAGTTCGGCAAATAGCCGCAGGCTCCGAAGCGGAGCCCGCAACCGGCGTTCGCTACGGTGCCACGTCGCATCAAATGTGAACGTGGGTCACCGCGCTAAGGCAACTCCTTTAGAGTTGGTGCCAATTTTTGCGAACCCCGGGTAGGCGCTCGTGCCTCGCACCAACCCGGGGGCTGAGTGACGGAACGCCGTTGACGTTAACGTCCTCTGCTGCGCTCGACCCAATTTGCAGAACAGGCTCTGACGGAAAGCGGGCCTGGACGGCAAGCAGAGCCGGACAAATTCGTCCGGCGAAAACGATTCGATTTTTAGCGTGATAAACGAATCGAGTGTTGGTCCACTCGTCGGGATGAAAGTTCTTCGTGCGCCTTGGATTCGATGCCGTGCTGATGAGGTCGGCGCATGTGAAATTCAAGTGAATTGGCGGAAACAGACGTTGCTCTTGCTCGCGCATTCGGAACGAGAGGCTCAAGAGTGGTGGGGTGGACTGCGGGATGAAGAGCGCGACGCGGCAGTGGGCGTGGAAAAGACGGTTGAACCGGAGCAAACCAGCTTCTGGTGAATGGTGCTCCGATCTACCAGCCGGGGTTTGGGCGTTCTCAAGAATCCCGTGTGACCATTGGAACTCGCCCGGGAAATTGGCAATTGAATCGAGTGCCTCGGCAAACGAGACCGGCCCTGTTCCGTTGATCGAACTCGCAAGCCGGAGCGGGCGAAGATAACGGTGTCTCCGTGCCACACGAAACCGCGCTCATCGCTACGATCGCCATTGGTTTGGCGTATGCCTTCGTGGGTGGCATGGTTGCCGTCCGGTTGCGCTTGCCGCCCCTGGTGGGCTATCTCCTGGCTGGCGTCGTCGTGGGGCCTTTCACGCCGGGATTTGTCGGCGACGCCCACATCGCACCCCAATTGGCGGAAATCGGAGTCATCCTGCTCATGTTCGGCGTCGGGATGCACTTTTCGGTAAGCGACCTCTGGGCGGTGCGATCGATCGCGGTGCCGGGAGCGCTCGCCCAAATCATCGTGGCCACCGCGCTGGGTGTGGGTGTGGCTCATCTGTGGGGTTGGTCGCTCGGCGCCGGGCTCGTTTTTGGACTGGCCTTGTCCGTGGCCAGCACGGTCGTGCTCCTGCGGGCGCTGGAGGCCTCGGGGAAGGTGGAGACAGCCGACGGCCGGATCGCCATCGGATGGTTGATTGTGGAAGACCTGGTCATGGTCCTGGCCCTGGTCTTATTGCCAGCCTTTGCCCCCCAACTCGGCGGCGTCACGTCGTCGCACGACGCTGCAGCCGGCGATGGCATCTGGCTGTCGCTGGCCGTGACCCTGGGCAAGGTGGTCTTGTTTGTGGCGCTGATGCTGGTGGTTGGGACGCGGGTCTTTCCCTGGGTGCTCCGGCGCGTCGAACGGATGAAATCACGCGAACTATTCACCTTGGGAGTGGTGGCCTTGGCCTTGGGGGTGGCCTTCGGCTCCGCCAAGCTCTTTGGCGTCTCCTTCGCCTTGGGCGCTTTCTTTGCCGGCGTGGTGATCAATGAGTGTGACTTCAGTCACCGCGCGGCGGCTGACTTGCAACCTTTGCAAGACGCCTTCGGAGTCTTGTTTTTTGTCGCGGTCGGGATGCTTTTCGATCCGATGATTTTGCTCCGCCGCCCCCTCCAGGTGCTCGCCGTGCTGGCCATCATCGTCGTCGGCAAGTCCCTGGCGGCGTTCGGAATTGTCCTGGCCCTGCGCCGCCCGTGCTCCACGGCTCTCACGGTCTCGGCCGCACTGGCCCAGATCGGAGAGTTTTCTTTCATTCTCGCCGGCCTGGGATTGAGTTTGGGGCTCATCACGCTCGAAGCACAAAATCTGGTTCTCGCCGGGGCCTTGCTTTCGATCACCCTCAATCCCCTCGTCTTCTATCTGGTCTCGCTCGCCTACCCGACCAAGACCACTTAGAGCAAGTGCCACCTTCCCACACCCGCAAGGAGGTGGTGCGACGCGATACCTCAGTGGCGGTAGCAGTTTGATTCTGCGGAACCCGGCAATAAACCGGAGAGAGGTTCAATTCCTCAGCCGCCAACAATTTTTAGGGAGGGAGCGGGAGGGGGAAAACCACTCGGTCTGGTGGGCCAAAATTTTAATCTGATGACACAAATGTGGCTTTTACAAGAGGTACAAATTGTGCTATATAGATGTTGTGATTCCACTGCTGTTGTTTCTGGCGTTGTTTGGAACGTTCGTGTTTTTGGCCTTCCTTCTGGTTGACGAGTTCTCCGCGAAGATGCGAACGCCCACGGGAGCACTCGTGGAAGTGGGCGACGGAGTGGTCTACCGGAAGCAGAAGGTCTCAACCCATCCTAGCCCGCGGGCCTACGAAATCCGCCCTGCCGGCCAGGGAGACACTTACAGCTACTTTGTCGACAAATTCTGGACCGTCGAAAGCGTGCTCCGCGATGGGCGGATCCTCGTCACTACCCGAACCAATAAGCACCATTGTTTAAGGCCGGATGATCCCAATCTTCGCAAGGCAGGGTTAGTAGCCCGGTTGCGGTATCGAAATCGATTTCCCCACTTGCTCGAGGCTGCTTAAGGCCCCTAAGGCTGCGGTTCGCCCGGTCTCCGCGAGGGCAACATGGGAGGTTGTCGGCGAATGTGGTTTGGGACTCGTACGCCTGCTGAATCCGTCGCAGGGAGCCGTTGGCGCGGAGCATTTTGGAACTTTACCCGCATCGAATCCTGGCGACATTCGTGGTCACCTCCCCGGTGTTACGATGAAACCTCTTTTAAGCCTCGTCGGTGTAGCGATGAGCTGCCTCTTCCTGGCGCGGCCCACTCCTCCCCAGACCGCCTCCGCACCGCTCCATGCCCACCTATCCTGACTTCCGCGGCAGCCGCATCGTGGTGACCGGCGGCGCCAATGGCATCGGCGAAGCGATTGTCCGGGCCTTCCACGACCAGGAGGCCCAGGTCTATTTCTGCGATACCGATGCCGCTGCTGGCGAAGCACTCGCCGGGAAACTCGGCGAACGCGCTTTCTTTACCCGCGTCGACCTGACCCGTGAGAGTCAGATTGTCCGTTGGGTGAAAGGCATCACCAAGGGCGGCCAGCCGATTCATGGGTTGGTCAATAATGCGGCCCGCGATCCGCGCATGACGCTGGAAAGCATGTCGGTGAAGGATTGGGATGATCTCTTTGCGACCAATCTGCGGGCCTATTTCCTGATGGCGCGCGAAACCGCGCCCGGCCTGGCCAAAACCAAGGGTGCGATCATTAACTTTTCTTCCGTCACGTTCCATACCGCCCCGGCGCCGATGACCGCCTACGTTGCGACGAAGGGCGGCATCCTTGGCTTTACCCGTTCACTGGCGCGGGAGTTAGGCCCGCGCGGCATCCGGGTGAACACGGTTTCGCCCGGCTGGGTCATGACGGAGCGTCAGTTGGAGGAATTCGTCACGCCGGCCGTGAAGCGTCTCATCCGCCGCTCGCAATGCGTGCCGGACTTGCTGCAGCCGGAGGAGATCGCGGAGGTGGTGCTGTTTCTGGCCAGCGAGGCCAGCCGCGCCATTACCGGCCAGGAAATCCTCGCGGATCGCGGCTGGGCGCATTCCTGAGTCCTGCGTCCATGGCGGTATACAACCTCATTTTCCTCATCCTTTTCCTCGGCGATTTCGTTTGGTGCTGGAAGATGCACCGCCGCCTCTCGCGCTTCCCATGGCCCGTCGCTTGGAAAATCGGCCTGTTTACCTTCACGACGGTTCAGGTCTTTGGGCTCGTCGTGCTGTTCTTTGGGCGCCGATTGGATCTGCCCTTGGAGACGTCGCTCGGGAAACCGTTGGTCGCCGGCATTTACATCTGGCATTGCCTCGTCCTGTTGCCGCTCGCGCTCCTCTGGCTGGTGACCAAAGCGGTGACCGGTCCCTTGTGGATCGGCCGAGTCCTGACCGGCCGGGAGCGATCCAAAGCCGTGCTGCCGAGCGAATCTCGCGAAGATAGGACCATGACCCGCCGGGACTTTGTTTCCGCCGCGGTCTGTGCGGCTCCGGCGGTGGTCGCCTTGGGAGCGACGGGCCTCGCGGCCCAGGAATGGAATCAATTCCGCGTTCGCCACATGGTCGTTCTCATCCCCGGCCTGCCCAGCGCCCTGGATGGCCTGACCATCGCTCAGGTCTGTGATTTGCACGTCGGCGTTTTCACCCACGGCGCCATCTTGGAACAAATCGTCGAAGCCACCAATCACCTCCAGGCCGATCTCGTGCTGCTCCCGGGCGACCTGATCAACTACTCCCTCACCGATCTGTCGACGGCTCTTGGAGTGGTGCAGCGGCTTCGCGGTAAACACGGTGTATTCGTCTGTGAAGGCAATCACGACCTCTTCGAAAATGCCACGGAGTTTCGCGAACGGACGATCGCGGCCGGAGTGCGCCTGTTGGTCAACGATACCGCAGACCTTTCGGTGAATGGGGCCGCCATCCAGATTCTGGGCCTGCGCTGGGGAGCCGCGCAAGGCGACCCGCGCGCGCTGAGCAGCCGGGGCGACGCGGCGATCGCCGGCTCCATGAAGGAACTGCTCCTCCTCCGGCGCCCGGACGCCTTTCCCATCCTGCTCGCCCATCATCCGCACGCCTTTGATTTCGCGTCGGACATACCGTTGACGCTTTCAGGTCACACCCACGGCGGCCAAATGATGCTGACCAAAGAGATCGGCTTCGGACCAGCCATGTTTCGCTATTGGTCCGGGCGGTATGAGAAAGCAGGCCGGACGTTGGTCGTCTCCAATGGGGTGGGCAATTGGTTTCCGCTCCGCGTGCAGGCGCCCGCGGAAATTGTGCACCTGACCTTACGCCCGGTGTAAAAACAAAATCAGACCGTTTAGCCCCGGGATTACGATTGAGGAGCATGAGCACCAAGATCGATATCACTCGTAAGCAACTGGTTAAGTTATTGAATGAGGACCTCGCCCGCGAGTATCAGGCCATCATCGCCTACACCGTCTACAGCCAAACCATCAAGGGCGCGGCTTACACGGACATCGCTCGCGAATTGGCGGTGCATGCCGGTGAAGAGTTGGCTCACGCCCTGTTAATCGCCAAACAAATCGACTACCTGAACGGCAAGCCGGTGACGGTTCCCAAAGAGGTCAAAGTTTCGGATGACGCCAAGGAGATGCTGCGCTTCGATCTCGAAAATGAAAAGCAGACGATTATCAACTATCGGCAGAGGATTCGCCAGGCGGAGGCTCTCGGCGAGTTCGCGCTGAGCGAGGTGCTGCGGAAGATCATCGCCCAGGAGCAGGAGCATCTCACGGATCTGGCCGATGCTTTGGGCATCGATAATCCAACGATCGAAGAAAAATGATGGACCGGAGCGCACTGGTCTTTTGCGAGGGCCGAAACTAATCCTCGCTATTCTTCCGAAAGCGACGAGTTTGTGCATCCCGCTTCTGCCGGTGAACTTTGAGAAGCCCCGTTCCGTTAAATCCTTGGGTCGGCAAGGGAACGAATTCTTATGCAAAGCCATCTCCTCGACAAAGCCCTCACCGTCATCAAGAGCGAACAGTACCTCGTCAACGTCATCTCCCGGCGGGTGCGTCAACTTTCCAATGGGCATCGGCCGATGGTCGAAGTGGAGCCGCGCATGGGTCTGGCGGACATTGCGCTGATGGAAGTGATCAAAGGCAAGTTGACCTACGAAGCGACGTCGGAATTCATCGAGGAGCCGATCGCGCATCGCCACGACAACTCGATGTCGTTGCCGAACGACAAAAAAGCAGCTTAGTAAAGCTTGCTTTGCTCAGCGGCTTGAGCAACCTCTCGTCCCCTATGGCCAAAGGTAACAACAGTCATAAAAAAGAAGTAAAGAAGCCGAAGAAGGAAAAGCCGAAGCCCTTGCCGACGCGCCGGGGTTCCTGACGTACGGCGCCGAGTGACGGGAAGCGGCCTCCTCTTGTCGGGCATCGGCGCATGGTGAAAATTGCGCGATGTCTTCGTTCGCTCTTTCCTCCCTCGAAACCCGTGTCCTGGGCTGCCTTCTGGAGAAGGAGCGCCAGACCCCGGAGAACTACCCGCTTTCGCTGCACAGCTTGACCGCGGCGTGCAACCAGAGCACGAATCGCGATCCGGTGGTGTCGTACGAGGAAAAGGCGGTGGAAGCTGGCCTCAATTCCCTGCGCGAGAAGAAGCTGGCTTCCGTCATCTTTGGCGCAGGGTCGCGGGTGCAAAAGTATCGCCACAAGCTGCTCGAGCATTACACCCTCACTCCTCCGGAAGTGGCGCTGCTCTGCGTGCTCCTGCTTCGCGGCCCGCAGACTCCGGGAGAACTGCGATCGCGGGCCGAGCGGATGCACTCCTTCGAGAGTGTGGCCGAAGTCCAAGCGCAATTGAATGAGTTGGGTCGGCCGGAAACTCTGCTGACTCGCGTGTTGCCGCCGCGACCCGGCCAAAAGGAACGGCGATACATCCAACTGCTCTCGGCGGAAGGAACGCAGGAAGCCGAATCAACAACCGAGGTCCCCGCGCGGGAAGCGACTCCGGAGGAGGCACCCTCGCCTTCCCAGATCGATGCATTGACCACAGAAATCGCCAGCCTCCGTGCGGAACTGGAGCAATTGCGCGCGGAGTTTGCCGCCTTCCGCCGGCAGTTCGAATAAGCCAGCCGCGCAGATTTCCCTGCGCGCACCCGCGTCCTACGGAACGAAGCTGAGATGCACCACGAGACTCGGTCAGATCAGTTACCTATTTCAGCTTATGAAGAACGAAACGACGGCCCACGCTGAAATCCCCGGTTACGAATACGGCACGGACCAGACTCCGAAGTCACCCGTGACGCTGGATGAATTGCGCCAACTGGAACAAGCGGTGGGCTGGACGGAGGAAGATGCAGCATGGCTGCGGATCGCCGCGGAGACGCTCGTGCCCAAGGCCGAGGAAATGGTGGACGAATGGCGCGCGGTGATTGCCAGCGAACCACAACTGGTCGCTTCCTTTTTGAAATCGGATGGATCGCCCGACGACGCCTACCGCGCCGCCATTAAACGCCGATTCGTCCAGTGGGTTTCCGATGTGTGCCTGCGCCCACATGATCAGGAATGGCTGAATTATCAGGAAGAGATCGGCCAGCGCCACACTCCGGCGAAGAAGAACCAGACCGATGGCGGTCATACCCCGCCGGTGGTCCCGATGCGCTACACGCTGGGCTTTTCCGCCGTCGTCATCACGAGCGTGCATTCCTTTTTGATTTCCAGCGGACGGAGCGAGGAGGCGGTCCAGCGGATGCGGGCGGCATGGACTCGGGGGGTGCTGTTAAGTATCACCTTGTGGACCCGGGCCTACACGTCACCAGGCCTTTGGTGATCGGGCGCTATTTCCCGCGAATACTTTCCATCAGCCCATTTCTTCCGATCTGGAAGGACGCCGTGTAGACATTTCCTTTGTAGGTGGCGACCACCGTATAGTGAAAGAAGCCGAGGGTCCACGGTTCGTGCCAGCGACCGCTCCATTTGGGTTCTCCGGTGTAGCTCTGATCACGAATGCGTTCTTTGGAGACGATCCGCCCCGCCACCTTGCGCACGGGCAAATTCACATGGATCTGGGCGCGCCGGACGATGACTCTTTCCCCTTTGTTCTTGAAGAGCGCGCCGGCGCTGACGGTATCCGGAGCAAAACTGAAATCCGGCACAATCTCGAAACTCCGGGAACGCGGTTCCGTGGCGTCGGCTTCCTGGCGGATGCGACGCGCCTCCTGAAACCACGATTCGGCGCGACCGGAACAAGGCAAAATAGAAAACACCACCGCAAGAAGCAGTGCCGAAAAACGAAAAGTCATGGCGCCGAATATGATCGAGCCGGCGAACCCCAGCCAAAGAATTTTCCTCTGGCAGGACGGTTTTTACCAAATCGCCATCGAACCGAGGTTGCGCATTCCTTGAAACAAAATCCCCCACCAGGCGTTTACTTCAGTGCATGAAAAGTTCCCGCCTGTTCGCCCCGATCGTCACCCTTGCTCTTGGTCTCGCGGCCTTGAATTTCCTCAACGTAACCCTCTGGGCCGAGGATCCGGTCCCGCCGGTGCCGCCGGGAAGCACCTTGCCGCCACCGCTGCCGTCCAAAGCCACCCCCACCCCTCCGTCGACGGCGTCCGCCCAAACCGCGACGCCGGGCAGCAACAGCCAACTCAGCGCCCACGCCAATGGACGGCTGGAAAAGCTCACCAAGGAACTTCACCTCACCTCCGCACAAGTCGCGAAGATCAAACCGATCTTCGAGAGCGCCCGGCAGCGGATCAAAGCGTTGCGCGGCAACGCGGCGGTGTCCGCGACGCAAAAACAACAGCAGATCCGGCAAATCTTCGTCTCGTCATTTCAGCAAATCCGGCCCATTCTCACGTCCCAGCAATTGCAAAAATGGAAGCAAATCCGGGACGAGCATCCCATGACCGCAGCCAGAACCTGACCAGGAAGGCAGTTTTACCACCGACCGAAGACGCGGCGGTTTCGGGAAGTATTCAGGCGTGCGCCGGTGAGGCCATTCGTCATCGCCGCGCCCGCGGCGGAGAAGGGACCCGGAGTTGAAAACCGTCCAGCGCCTCGCGTTGGCCGCGGCCACCCTCGCGATGCCGGGATGCAGCACCGTGCATTTTTACTCCCAGGCCATTGACGGCCAGGCCGAAATCCTCAACAAGGCGAGGCCCATTCCGGTCGTCATGCAGGACCGCCGCGTCCCGGCGCACATCAAACACGAACTGACGGTGGTCGAGGAAGCGCGGAAGTTCGCGGCGGACCAATTGGCGCTGCCAGCGGATCGTGAATATGGCCGCTACACCGATCTGGGCCGGCCGTACGTTTCCTGGATCCTCTTTGCCGCACCGGAGTTTTCCGTCGACGGCAAGACCTGGTGGTACCCGTTGCTCGGCAATTTGGATTATCGCGGTTATTTCACGGAAAAGGATGCGCGCGCCGAAGCCGCCGGACTGAAAGCCCGAGGGATGGAAGTCTACGTCGGCGGCGTCGAAGCTTACTCGACCCTCGGCTGGTTCCATGACCCGGTCCTGAACACTTTCTTCCGTCGTTCCGACGCCGAACTCGCCGAACTTATTTTTCACGAGTTGACCCACGTGAAACTCTTCCTGCCCGGCGATACCGATTTCAATGAAGCCTTTGCCGTGGCCAACTCCGAAGCAGCGGTCCGCCGCTGGCTCCTCTCCCGCGGGGATCGCGCCGGGCTGGCCCGGTACGAATCCGGACTGGCCAAGGACCGCGACATCGTCCGGTTGCTCCTCGATACCCGGGAAAAACTTCACGGCCTCTATGGGCAAAAGAAGCTGCCGCCGGCGGAAATGAGGAAGCGCAAAACCGCGATTTTCGCTCAATTGCACGCCGGGTATCTCGAAATTCGCCGCCTCCACCAAGGCGACTCCGCCTATGACCGCGCGTTTGCCAAGCCTTGGAACAACGCCCGCCTGAATACCGTGGCCACCTATTACGATCTCGTCCCCGGGTTCGAGCGTCTTCTCCAGCGTCAGCACGGGAATCTTCCCGCCTTCTACGCCGCCGTCGCGCAGATGCGGATGCTGTCCAAGAAGGAGCGCCGGGCGCGGTTGGGGGAATAATCAGTAATCAGTAATCAGTAATCAGTAATCAGTTGTTAGTGATCAGTATCCAGAGAGGAAAGCGTTGTCTGGATCGTAAAGTTGGCCTGCGTGGTGCATCTGGAGACTGATTACTGTCTACTGATTACTGATGACTAAGCACCTACGATCCCGTCGCGGAAAAGAGCGTCTTCCAGCCGAGCGTCGTCACCCCGTGGACCGTATACCCCGCCGCGACCACTCCGAAGGCCATCGGCCCGACTGCGTTCACGCCGCCGGCGACCAGCACCGCCACACTCACCACTCCCAACGAAAAGACGCCGACCGAAACCACCCCGAGCGAAATGAATCCCACGGCGATGATGCCAATCGCCACCCCACCCACGGCCCGCTGTCCGATGGCAATCACTCCCCGGGCCGTGTAGGTCCGTCCGGCCGCGTCGTGACCGAAGGCCACGTGAATGAGCGGCGATCCCATCCACCGGCCCCGCGACTTCCATTCATACCCGCGGGCCTCGATCTCCGCTCGGGCCGGTTGGATCGCACCGCAACGCGCGCAGATCGCATCAGGAAAGCTCACGGGCGCGGAGCATTGGCGGCAGGAAATGGGCGGCATCCGACCAGCGTGCCTGCGCCGTGGGCCTCAACTCAAGAATTCCCGGCGGCGGTCCTAAAAACCCGGCACCCGGAGCGGGTGCCCTACAATGCGCGCAGGCTGATTGGCACGCGGCGCGCGGTGCGGAGCTTCCTCCCCTTGTAGGGCGGGCGCTCCGCCTGCCACACTCCCCTGTCACCCAAAGTACAGAACAGAGTCTAAGCCTTGCCCTCATCGCGGGTAATGGCTAGGCGTAGCGACCCTTCATCCCATTCCCGCCCACTCCAAGTCCTTTCTCCATTTATGAACCGCACCCTCCGCTCCGTTTTCATTCTCGCCCTCGCGGCCTGCCCGGCATTTTCCAGTTTCGCCGCGGAAGCCAAGCGCGTCCTCGTCGTCACCACCACCACCGGATTCCGTCACAGCTCGATCCCATACGCGGAAAAAACCCTGCAAAAGCTCGGCGAAGAATCCGGCGTCTACACTGTCGTGGATTTTGCCCGCCAGCCCGATATCCAAGTGCCGCGCAAGCCCAACAAACCGAAGGATCTGGCGGCAGACGCTGACGACAAGGCCAAAGCCAAGCACGAAGCGGAAATGAAGAAGTACGACGCCGAGATGGCCAAGTGGACACCGGAAGTGGAGAAGGACGCCAAGGACAAGCAAACGCAGCTCGATGAAGGCATCAAGAAGAGCCTGGAAAAGGTCAGCCCGGCGAATCTCGCCGCGAACAAAATCGACATGGTCATCTTCGCCAACACCACCGGCGATCTGCCGCTGCCGGACAAGGAGGGGTTCATTAAGTGGATCGAAGAGGGCCACGCTTTCGCCGCGATGCACAGCGGCAGTGACACCTTCCACCATTTCCCGGGCTACATCGAGATGCTCGGCGGCGAGTTTGAAACGCACCACGCCCAAGTGCCCGCCGACCTCGTGGCCGCCGATACCGCCAGCCCCGCCAACGCCGGGATCGGTTCAAAGTGGGACCTCAAGCAGGAAGAGATGTATCACATCAAGAGCCAGGACCGGTCCAAGGTTCATATGCTGTGGTTCATGCAGCATGACCCGAATGAAACGGCCACGCAGGTCTTCTTCCCGGTTTCCTGGTGCAAGATGGCCGGCAAAGGCCACGTCTTTTACACCTCCCTCGGTCATCGTGAAGATCTGTGGAGCGACGATCCCGCGATGCCTGGCCGCGTCAACTCGCCCGAAATCAGCAAGCAGTACCAAGCGCATATCCTCGGCGGCATCAAGTGGGCGCTCGGCCTTGCTGACGGCAGCGCGACGCCGAATCCGGAAGTGAAATAGGGGGCTGAGTTTTAAGTTTTAAGATTTAAGTTTTAAGCGCCCACGGCGGCGCGCGGCTCCAGGTCTCGCCCGCTGCTTAAGACTTACAAACTTAACACTTAAAACATTCCCACAACTACGGCTTCATCCACTTGTCCGCGTAGTCGAGCCACACGGCCCAATCCTCCCGCGTCATCGAGTGCTTGCCGGGGCGGATGTAATAGCCGAGACGGCTGGGCAGCGGTTTGCTCACATCGGGCATTTGCGTGGCCCCGAGACCGTCGTGGGCGACGAGTTGGTAGACGGGGTCGGCGGCGCGCAGCATCTCGAATTGGCCCGAGGGGTTGGCCCACAAATCCTCGGTCGCGCAGGAGAGCAGCACCGGCCGCGGCGCGCATAGCGCGATCAATTCGTGCTGATCGAATGGTAACCGTTCCGGCTGTTCATTGAACGCTTTGAAGTTCCCGCAGAACCAATGCGGGAAGGAGGTATTAATGCGCCGCACGGTTTCCACCGTGGACCGTCCATTCGGGCCCTCCGCGGATAGTTCCGCGGCGACGCGGCACGGAGCGCTTCCGCCGCAGCCCGCCTGGCTCGGGACGACCAGCGCGATGCGCGCGTCCAAGGCGGCGGCGAGCAGCGCAGTCTTGCCGTTTCGGGAATGGCCGACCACCGCAATGCGCTGCACGTCGATCGCCGGATCGGTGAGAAGATAGTCGACCGCGCGGGAGAGGCACCAAGCCCAGGCCGCGATGGTTGCCGTATCACTCGGGCCGCGTTCTTCGGCGCCGGTTGGTCGGAGTTTGCGCAGCACTGCTTCCGCCGCATCCTTGTCGTCGGGCACCACATCGCCGTTCCAGAAAGTCGCCACCGCATAGCCACGCGCGATCGACTGATCCAACGCCCAGGTATCGGTCTCCGAGCCACGTGACTGCTCGAGAGTCTGTCCTTTCCTGGACTTCCAGCCCGGGGGAACGGAAATCTGCGGATCGGCCAGCAGGGCGTGGTTGCCGTTGAAGTTTAACCCGAGAAAGACCGGCGCGGGTTTCTTCGCGTCATTGGGCGTGACGAGCAGAAGATGAATCTCCCCGCCTTCCGGCGGCGACAGCGTGAGCGTGATTTCGCGCAGGGTGGCCTTCCCGCCGAGCGCGGCCTTGTCCTCCCGCGTGACTTTCGGCGTCACCTTCGCCGCCTCCGGCCACGTGCCATATTCATAGTGCTGAAAGAGCCGGCGCAATTCCGGGGCGCGCTGCTCCTGCCACGTTTCCGGCGTCGTGACCCGCTGGCCGTTGGACATAATCAGAGGATCGGGCAGACTCGCATTCGCGGGCAAGGTGTGCGGATCGGGCAGCGCGGTCTCTTCGGCAGTGGTCAGCGAGACGGCGGAGATCATGGCGGCAAGGATGACGAGGGTGCGGGGGGGAAAGGCAGTCATGCGCAAGGTTAACTGGAAAATCCGTTCACGCGCCAACGTCAAATATGGCTAGCCTCTCGCTTCATGAGCGATCCCCAGCCCGAAAAGCCGCGCCGACGCCCGCGTTACTCCGGCAAGAATCCCCGGGCCTTCCACGAGAAATATAAAGAACACGATCCTGAGCGCTACGCCGCGGACGTGGAAAAAGTCCTGGCCAGCGGCAAGACCCCCGCCGGGATGCACCGCCCGATCATGGTGCGGGAAATCATCGAGATCCTCGCGCCGCGTCCGGGCGAAATGGCCGTCGATGCGACACTCGGTTACGGCGGCCACACGCAGGAAATCCTGCCATGCCTTGCGCCGGGCGGCCGGCTCATCGGGCTCGACGTCGATCCGCTGGAATTACCGCGCACGGAGTCGCGACTGCGCGCGCTCGGCTTTGGTCCGAGCGTATTCAACGTCCACCGCCTGAATTACGCCGGTCTCGCGGCGCTGCTCGCCCGCGAGGCTCCCGGCGGCGCCGACCTGATCCTCGCCGATCTCGGTTTGTCTTCGATGCAGATCGACAATCCGGCGCGCGGTTTCACTTTCAAGGCCGAGGGGCCTCTCGACCTGCGGATGAACCCCGAGCGTGGGCAACCGGCTTCCGCCGTACTGGCCACGGTCACCGCCGCGAAACTCGAGCAACTCCTGATCGAAAACGCCGATGAACCAAACGCCGCGCTACTCACCCGCGCGATCCTCGACACGCAGGCCCGCACCCCGATCAGCACCACCACCGCCCTGGCCGCGGTCATTCGCGCCGCGCTCGCGCCCTGGCCCCGCGTCGAGCCCACCGACGCGATCCGCCGCGTCTTCCAAGCCTTGCGCATCACGGTGAATGATGAATTCAGCGCCCTCGACACCTTTCTCCGCCATTTGCCCCAATGCTTGCGACCCGGAGGACGGGTCGCCATCCTGACGTTTCATTCCGGCGAAGACCGGCGCGTGAAGCACGCCTTCAAGGCCGGCCTTCATGAGGGCGTCTACGAGGAAATCGCGGACGAAGTCCAGCGACCCGGCGCGGAGGAATTGCGCGCCAACCCCCGTTCCGCCAGCGCCAAATTGCGCTGGGCACGCACGCCGCTGGAAGCGACTAACAAGTCATCTGGACTGGTTTAAATAATGCCATAGCCGTTTTAAACGCAGAGAACGCAGAGGAAATAGAGGGCCGCAGAGGAAAAAAGCAGCCCTCCTTTCCTCTCTCCGACCTCTCCGCGCCCTCTGCGTTTCGTTTGCCGATACTTCCGTTTGAGCGCTGGCCATAGTTTAGTTTAAACCGCTTTAAAACAAAACAAAAGGGCGACGCCCGGGGGAGCGTCGCCCTTTATTTAGGTTGGGAAACTTGCGGAAGTCGGCGCCTTATTCGGCGGCCTTTTCCTCAGTCTTCTTGGCGCGGGGCTTCTTCGCCGGCTTTTCAGCTTCGGCGGTGGGCTCCGCGGCCTTGGCTTCCGCTTTCGGCTTCTCAGCTTTCTTCGCCTTGCCCTTGGGCTCGGGAGCCGCCGTCTCGACGAGCACCGGCGCGTCGGTCCACTCGATGAACGCCACTTCGGCGGCATCGCTCTGGCGCAACGGAAGCTTGATGATGCGGGTGTAACCACCCTTGCGAGCAGCCGCGCGGGGCGCGATCTCCGCGAAGAGCTTGGTCACCGCTTCATCCTGCCGCAAAACGGCCTTGGCCGTGCGGCGCGCATGGATGGTGTTCTTCTTGCCGATGGTGACCAGTTTTTCCGCGAGCGGGCGCAACGCCTTGGCTTTGGCGAGCGTGGTCTTGATACGATTGTGTTCGATCAGGCTGACGGCGAGGTTCGAGAGCAGCGACTTGCGGTGCCCTTCCTTGCGGCCGAGTTTGATCGTTTTCCGTTGGTGACGCATGAGATGTCTTTCTGAAAGCTACGGTAAGATTTAGCTGACGAGGCTGGTGTCGGCGGCGTTGGGCTCGACGAGACCGGCTTCGAATTTCATGCCGAGGGACAGGCCCAGTTGGGTCAGTTTGTCCTTGATCTCGTTGAGCGACTTCTTGCCGAAGTTGCGGTACTTGAGCATCTCCGCCTCGGTCTTCATCGCGAGCTGGCCCACGGTGGTGATGTTGGCGTTGTTCAAGCAGTTGGCCGCGCGGACCGAGAGTTCGATCTCGTTCACGCTCATGTTCAGAAGCTTCTTCATCTTCTGGTTTTCCTGGCTCTGCGCCTGCGGCGTTTCGTCGAACTGCACGGCGTTCTCGTCGTAGTTGTAGAACGGCTCGAAGTGCTTCTTCAGGATGGAAGAAGCCTGGACCAGCGCTTCCTCCGGCGTGATGCGGCCGTCCGTCCAAATCTCCAGCTCGAGCTTGTCATAATCCGTGCGCTGACCGACGCGGGTGTTCCCCACGGTGTACTTCACGCGCGTCACCGGCGAGAAGATCGAGTCGATGGCGATGACGCCGATCGGCTGGTCGGGGTGCTTGTTCTCGTCGCCCGTCGCGAAACCGCGACCGACTTTGACTTCGAGTTCCGCCTCGAACTTCGTCTTCTTGTCGACGGTGCAAATGATCTGATCCTTGTTCAGCACTTCGCACTGCGCGGAATCTTCGATATCCCCGGCGGTGATGACGCCTTCCTTGTTCACGGAAATGGTCAGGTTGCGGATTTCGTGATCGTTCGCCTTGAACTTCACCTTCTTCAAATTGAGGACGATATCCGTCACGTCTTCGACGACATGAGGGAGCGTCTGGAACTCGTGCTGGGCTCCCGTGATCTTCGCGGAAGTGATGGCCGCACCCTCGAGCGAGGAGAGCAGCACACGGCGGAGCGAGTTGCCGATGGTATTGCCGTAGCCAGCCTCAAAGGGCTCGGCGACAAACTTGCCATAAGTATCTGTGCGCGAAGCTTCGTCCTTGACGAGCGACTTCGGCATTTCGAAACGACCTAAACGGATAGGCATATTTTCAATTATGAAGTCCGAAGGATGAAGGATAAAGTGACCCGACCGCCCGGAGGCAGCCTTTCACTTCATCCTTCATCCCTCTTCCTTCATCCTTTCTTTTTCACCGGGTTTCCCCTGGCGCGATAGCGGCGAATCATGAGGACTCGCCACCCAGGGACCAACGGTGCGTCTTTGTTTTACTTTTTTACGCGCGTGGGGCGTGAAAGAAAGACGACCTTCCGCTGTTTGTAAATGGAAATCTTTGCTCCTTCCCGGGCAGGGGGGCGCGAGGAATGTTGGGCTCGGAACAATCCCAACGGGATTGAATCTCTCAGCCCAGGGTTGGCGCGAGGCACGAGCGCCTACCCTGGGTTAAAACAAAGACACGACCAACCCTGAAAGGGTTGCATCGCCTTTCTCGAGATTTCGCTCTCACCGATTCAACTCTTTCAGAGTTGGCCGCGTTTGGAGGCGGAAACCCAGGGTAGCTCGTTCCTCGCAACCCTGGGCTGAGTGATTCAATCCCTTTGGGATTGGCCTCTGGCCGCCATCTCAGCACCACTTTCAATCGCACCCCACGGGCGAAGCCGGGTAGAGGCTGTCATACTGGGGCTGGCCGGTTCGGCACCACCATGATTTTGCCCTGTTCCCAAAAAGCGGATGGCGGCTAAGAATCAGGCCGACCCTTCGATTGTCGCGTCAGGCATTCCCTCTTTCACCCCATGAAATTCCTCCCCTCCTGCTTCCTGCTCCTCGGTTTGGTGTCCGTCTCCGCGCTGCGCGCGGCTGATCCCGAACCCCCGAAAGGTTTCCACGCCATCTTCAACGGCCAGGACCTCACCGGCTGGTACGGCCTGAATCCCCACGCTGCCGTGAAACTGGAAGGCGAAAAGCGCGAGGCCAACCTCCAGCAGCAGCGGGCCGAATTCCCGCAACATTGGTCCGTCCAGAACGGCGAACTGGTCAACGATGGCACCGGCCCGTACGCGACGACCGACCAGGAGTTCGGCGACATCGAACTGCTCATCGAATACAAGACCGTGCCGCACGCCGACAGCGGGGTCTATCTGCGCGGCTGCCCACAGGTGCAGATCTGGGATATGAACCAGGTCTTCGATCCCAAAAAGCCGGACCGCAAGCCCCACCAAGGTTCCGGTGGACTCTATAACAATACGCCCAAGACCCTCGGTCGCGACCCGATCATGGTCGCCGACAAGCCTTTTGGGCAGTGGAATACCCTGCGCATTATCCAGATCGGCGCCCGCACCTGGGTGTGGTTCAACACCCGCGCCGTCGTCGAGGGCGCGGTGATGGAAAACTATTGGGACCGGACCAAAGCCCTGCCCGAAAAGGGCCCGATCATGCTTCAGACTCACGGCGGCGAAATCCGCTGGCGGAATCTTTTCGTCCGGGAGATCGGGGCGGATGAAGGGAAGAAGTTTCTGGCCGCCAATCCGCTCCTGCCCAATCCCACCGAATACGACGTCCCCTACGGCCCGCATCTCAAACAGATACTGCATTTCTGGAAGGCCGAATCCGACAAGCCGACTCCCCTGCTCTTCTTCATTCACGGCGGTGGTTGGACCGGCGGCGGCCGTCTGAGCGGTCTCACTGGAATGCTGCCCGCCATGCTCAAGGCCGGCATTTCCGTTGTCTCGGTCGAGTATCGCTTCATCCCCGAGGCCACAGCCGATGGGGAAGAACCACCGGTGCGTGGACCGTTGCATGACGCCGCGCGCGCGTTGCAATTCGTCCGCAGCAAAGCCGCCGAGTGGAACATCGACAAGCAGCGCATTGCCGCTTCGGGCGGTTCCGCCGGCGCGTGCTCGTCGCTCTGGCTCGCCTTTCATCCCGACCTCGCCGATCCCCAGAGCAGCGACCCCGTCGCCCGCGAATCGACGCGCCTGTGGTGCGCCGCAGTCGACGGCGCCCAGACCACACTCGACCCGCAGCAGATGAAGGACTGGACTCCAAATAGCTCCTACGGTGGCCACGCCTTCGGCTTCAAGGGCGACCCGGCCAAGAAGCTCACGCAGTTCGCCGATTTCCTCGCCAACCGCGAAAAAATCCTTCCGTGGATCGCGGAGTATTCGCCCTACGCGCTGGTCACCGCTGACGATCCACCCGTCTTCCTCCACTACAGCACCCCGCCCGCCCTCGGCCAGGACCAAAAGGACCCGACACATACCTCGAACTTTGGAGTGAAACTCCAGGAGCACTGTCAGGCCGTCGGCGTGGAGTGCACCCTCGTCTATCCCGGCGCGCCCGCAGCGAAGTGGGCTTCCATTCAGGATTATCTCATCGACCGCCTGAAAGCTCCCGCCGCCAGTTCCAAGTAGGAGCCTCGGGCATCACGACCATTGCGGACGGCCGGCGCCACTCAATTCCACTCCGCTCTCCGCGAGACGTTGCTGGACCTCGGTGATGTGGGCCCGGTCGCGTGTCTCGACCGTGCAGAGCACATGCACGCGGGAGAGATCCGGGCCCGCGAAGGTCCGGTTGTGGACGATCTCGGTCACATTCGCCCCGGCCTCGGCCAGCACGCTCGAGAGATGCGCCAGCCCTCCTGGCCGATCGCTGATCAACGCATCGAAACGATAGATCCGTCCGTCTGCGGCCAACCCGCGCTCGATCACGCGACTATGGGCCAGCGGATCGATATTCCCGCCCGAGAGCAGCAAGACCACGCGTCGTCCGCGCAATTCGGAAAGTCCACCGCCGAGGAACGCCGCCAATCCCGCCGCCCCCGCGCCTTCGATCACACACTTCTCCAGTTCGGCCAGCCGCAGCATCGCCAACGCCAATGCCTCCTCGCTGACCTGCACCATACGCGAGACCAGCGACCGCGCGATGGCCAGGGTATGATGCCCCGCTTCGGCGACCGCGAGGCCGTCCGCGAGAGTAAACCGCGTGGCCACCCGCACCGGCCCTTCGGCCGCGAGACCCGCGGCAAAACACGCCGCATTCGCCGGTTCGACGCCGATGATTTCCAGATCCGGCTTGAGCGCCTGTAAGACCGTCGCCGCACCGGCCAGCAGCCCTCCGCCACCCACCGGCACGAGGATCGCCTCGGCATCTGGCACCTGCTCCAGCACTTCGAAAGCCAGGGTCCCCTGTCCCGCGATCACGCGCGGATCGTCAAATGGGTGGATGTAAGCCAGTTGACTCTCCGCGGCCAACCGCCCAGCCTCGGCACGCGCTTCATCAAAAGTATCGCCATGGAGCACCACCTTGGCGCCGAATTGCCGGCAGCGCGCCACCTTAACCAGCGGGGCAAACCGCGGCATGACCACTGTGACGGGCACATCGAGCAGCCGCCCGTGCCACGCCAGGCCGAGTGCATGATTACCCGCCGATGCCGCGATGACACCCCGCCGGGCCTGCTCCGGGGTGAGTTGCGCCAAGGCATTCCGAGCCCCGCGTTCCTTGAAACTCCCGGTCCGTTGCAAATGCTCCTGCTTGCAGAAAATCCGCGCCCCGGTCAGTTCGCTCAATGCGGCGGACTCAACGCACGGTGTCCGCACAATCGAGCCATTCAAGCGCAAGCGGGCCGCCGCGATTTCGGAAAGCGAAACGGTGGCAGGAGAAACATGGGAAGCGGATTCAGTTTTCATTGGGACATGGGTGCAAACAAAAAGCCCTGAGTGGTAAACTCAGGGCTTCAGGAGGAGAGTTGCGATATCAACGCGCGTCTATCCCTGCCCCGAGTGGGAGCCAATAATGATCGCAATGATCATAATCGATTGGGCAGAGAATTGACGCATGTGAGCGCGCTATGTAGCCGCGATTGCCCGCGCTGTCAACTTCGCCACGCCACTGGTGGTGTGCTAATTTGAATTTGTTCCACAAGGTCAATGCCCAACGAGGCGGTAGCGAAAAAAATCCTCACCCGCTCGTTGATAGACCTTAACTCTCGCGCCAGGCTGAACGTCGTCGTGATGTCCCCTCCCTGATTTGTAGGCAACCTGGATGCGCAATTCTTGGCCATCATCCGACAAGGCGGAAAAATATACACGATCCCTACTTGTGACCGTCGCGTAACGCTTCGGATGAAGGGTTGCTTTCACTTCCTCGCTTGGCTGACCAACCAGACACGCACAGCGGCCAGCGGAGAGTTGATCTTTCCTTTTGCCAAAACGGTGACGTATTGCGGCTCGGGATCAGCTTCAACAGCCCACGCGTAAACGGTGTCATCACGAGACCAAAATGTGTGAACGATTCCCTCCCCAACAACGGCACCATTGAACGTCTCCACAATGGGAGACGTTTCTTGGCGAATCACACCCATGCCGGCCGTGCGCTCTGCGGCCCGCTCAATTTTGTCCAGCAGCTCACTCATATGTCTTCTTTTCTCCGACACCCTACACCGGCACGGGAGGCGTCCTGCGACTCAGTCCCGATGGCCGGAATCTGAGCGTGATCGCCAATGGCACGCGCAACGACTGCGGGCTTGCTTTCGACGAAGCCTGGAACCTTTTCGGCAGCGACAACGACCATGAGAGCATGCCCAACGAGTTTGTCCCCGGACGGCTGCTTCATATCACGCCGCATGCCTATTTTAGCTGGCCGCGCGGCTGGATGATCGAAAAGCAGCCGTGGCGCAGCGATCTGCTCGACTCGATGACCGCCGACCTCGGGCGTTATGTGCCGGTGGGCATGGCCTACTATGGCGACGCTTTTCTCGGCGCGAAATATCGCGGCGCGCTGTTTGTCCCAGAGTGGGGCTCGCGCAAGCTGGCCTTCTATCCGCT
>Ga0206804_10121_pt1 | contig 23460 bp, 13 predicted proteins | sample Alteio_BWOrgCont_62_FD_152888 | JGI IMG/M metagenome (GOLD analysis project Ga0206804, IMG submission 152888) | Enriched cells from forest soil in Barre Woods Harvard Forest LTER site, Petersham, Massachusetts, United States -... | ecosystem: Environmental > Terrestrial > Soil > Temperate forest >... | reverse complement strand
CCTTCAGAAGTCTGTGGCCTCTGCACCTGTGCATCAGCAGCCTTCGCCGTGAAGGCGGTAGCCACTGAAGCGAGCGAGACGCAGGCGATGATCGCGCCCGTGCATGCAAACCAAAGCACCCGTCCCATCCTCAACTGGAGCTTCAAGTCAGCTTTCATGATCCGGAACGCGGCGCGCGCACAGGCCGAACGGGCGCCTCTGTTGGTAGCTGGTCTTTGCACAACTCCAGAAGTTGGATCGTGGAGAGTCCTGTCTGGGCCGCTTCATTCGTTGAGATCGCCGCGTCCTCTTCGATGGAGTTCAACGCATTCGGTCCGCCGATGATATGCGGCGTCGCGATGCCAGATCTTTGCTCCACGAGCATACTGATCGCCTTCTCTGCGAACGCCTTGTCTCCTGTTTTGGCGAAAACGTAAGCCGCCAACCGAGGGCCGGCCTGACCGGTCAACACATATCCTGCGTCGGCTCCTTCGTTGCCCGTGGTCATATCTCTCGCGTAGACGTCCGCTGGAGCGCGTCCGATCCGGCAGTTTCGAAGCCATGCTGCCTCGAAGTCTTTTCTGCCAAGCAAAGGAACGAGCTCAAACATGACCTCTGCGCCCCCTTGAATCGTGGCTAAGTTGTAGTTCACAGGTGCGAAAGCTTTCGTGACCTGGTCAGGAATCGGTGTTAATTTTCCGGTAGCTTTGTCGAGACCGACGATTGCAGCCGCCGCCCTGAAATTAGGAGTCTGCTTACCCGTTTGCAGCCCGTAAGGCATCGCGACCAACGAATCGACTCCCGCAAGAATGAGCTTTTGCCACCGCGGATCGTTGGTGCGCTCCCATGCGGTCATCCAATTGCCGGCGAGGGCAAACCAGTCCGGCCCGATGCGGATGCGCACAGAAGGCTCGCCCGCTGTGGCCGGCGCTGCCTCGCGCATAGGATCGTATCGGGAAATCGCATCGCCCGCCGACTCGGCGACCATGTCCATGATGTCGCCTGCACGTTCGTCGGTCGTCAGAAAGTAGAAGATGCGCCAGTGCGCTGCCTGGCTGATCCGCACCTCTTTGGCTCCATCGCCCCACTTAATAACGTTGTGCCGCGTGCCGAGGCCTTTCATCGGGCCAAGATGGTAAACGTCCGTCTCACTCGTGTTGCGCAGGTGCGCCTCCGCGAGCCGGAACAGATCATAGCGACCGCTTCGCAAATAGCTATACCAGAGCCACAACGGCGCACCCAACTCCGTGTTGTCCCATGCGTGACCACCCCAGTCATAGTGCCAGACGTGTCGCGGCGCCGAGTACGAATGCATGAAGTCGCCATACTGCCAGAAGCCGTACCATGACCGGTCCTCAACTTGGCGCTCGTAGAACGCGAGCACAGAATCCAGACCATCCTCCATCGATTTCTTGAACGGAGTGGAGCGGTCGGGCAGACTCCATACACCAAAGACGCCAGTGGAGTGGACGTGCTCCGGAGTGCAGGCAAGCAGCGCAGGAGTGTTCGCGTCATGAGCTAACGCGGCAGTGTTTTCACGAGTCCGCCATGAGTCGGTCGGGTAGAGCGTCAGTTCGCTCGTGCGCGCAACACCATACGGCGTACTGAAACCAGGCTGAATGTCTTCATACGCAGCGTCGAGGCCATGGCCCTTGGTGTCGTAGAAGCGCATGTCCATCTCGGGCGCGTCCGGTGACCACAGCCAGGCGACCATCTCTGCGGTCGGACTCGCCCCGTTCCGAATCTCGAGCCCCGCCGGGAAAGACTGCCAGAAATCCTTTACACATATCGACAACCCGCCCTGGAGATCACCGGCGAAGGCGAGACCCGCGGCGCGCTTGCCCGCATCTGAAAACAACCACGTGCTTTGCGCATTGGTTCGCTTCGTGATCGTGAAGCCATACGGATTCGCCTGAGTGAGCTTGAAGTCACTCCAAATCGCATTCTTATCGAAGACCGGATTGCCGTTGAACTGCTGGCCGTTCTCCTGCGCGATATTGCCGCCTCCTGGCTGAAGCGGCTCAGACCATACGCCTCCCTCGGCACTCGCAAAACGAACGGTGCGATTCCGTGGCTCATCACGAAGCGGTACACCGAACCGAAGGCCCAGGCCGCGGATGAAATCCTTCTCCTGATCGCCGTCAAAGATGATCGTGTGCAGCAGGCGTACAGCAGTTTGACCGCTGTAGAAGTAGAGCCGCACGGTGAAAGGAAGCCACTCGCGCTTCGACGTGAGACCACGATGGACGCCTTCGATCTTCACTACGGCGCGCACCGGCCCTGATTGCTCAACGGTCACCCGTTGCACTTCGCTCAAGAATCTCTCGCGCCTCGGTGAATCATCTGCATCGGTCTCAGGACCTTGCTGCAGAATGCACACAAGCTGCGCTGCGCCGACGATAGGCTTGCCTCCCATCGTCATCGACTTGATGAGGTCCGAACCGCTGAGTGGAATCGAAGACTTCAGAACGCCCGTATCGACCGTGATCGCATCGGAGCCCTTGGTCACAATTACGGCTCCTGGGGCAGAGCGATCGGAGCCGGGTGCTAAGAGAAAGGGACCTTTCGCCGCCGCCGGAAGGACCGTGGCGAACCCTGTCCACTTGATGGAACCGTCCGGCCAATAAGCAAGAGGCCAGCTTTGCAGCGGCAGATCTGTGCCCTGATTGCTGAGGCGGAAGGCGGTTTCGCGCCGGACAGAACCCTTCGGCCACGGCACTCCCCAACTCACTCCCGTCGCGACGAGCGGTGGTCGGTCCGCCAGCCAATTCAGGGAAAGTGGCTGGGTGAATTGTTGCCCCGAAGCCGGTTGTGGAACCGGTTCCATCGCCGTCAGCAGACTGCTGTCATGAAGATTTCCCGTAGCCATTCCCGCAGTTGCAAGGGCACTTCCTTTTAGAAACTCCCGGCGCGATGTCTCGCTCACAGGTGATCTCCTTCAAGCTTTGATCTGTGCGCAACCCGATCCGACCCAGGTCTGAGACCAGGGTCGGAACGGGCAGGGATAGAGATCCATCTCTAAAAAACGCACCTCACTAAAACGAGATGCGTCCTGAGAATTGGAAGTCACGAGAATCAGAACTCGCGAAGGTCAGCGTGCCGAAGTTGGAGGAGTTAATGCCGGTCGGAATCGACAGGTTCCCGACATTCTCTCCGAGGGTGACGGAGTTGGTAACGTTCTGGACATCGACACCGAAAGTAAACTTCACGCGCTCCGTAATGGGGAAGTCCCGGCGAATACCGCTTGTCAGGCGGAAGTTGCCAGGCGATCGCAGACCGAACGCACCGGTGCGAGCTGCATCGCCGATCATGAACTGACCGGGGTTGCAGAACGGGCCGCTACTCGTTGCGCAGGTGACCGCATTGCCATTTGCATCGACGCCATCGCCCAGTGTCGTGTTCTTCACATAGCCATTGTTGACATAGGATTTGGTGCCGAGGTTCAGAGCCGTCGCACCAACGCCCCACTTGGAGGTCATGATGGGACCGGTGAAGCCCGGGTTCACGTCTGGCATACAAGTGCCCTGGCTAGGCTGATAGACAGAGGTGCACGACGAGGAAGAAAGCGTCAGCGGGTATCCGGAGGAGTAGGTGACAATGCTGGAGAACTGCCAGCCTCCGGCGATCGCACGAATGAGGAAGTGATCACCACCGATGTGACCTCTGCCGAAAGGAAGGTTGTATACGCCATAGGCAGCGAGGTTATAGGGTGACTCGATCGTGCTGAGCGAACGGTCCATGCGATCCGCCGCCCACGCCTTTCCTGTTGCGTTCACAGAGGCCGGTATCGGGAATCCAGTGCGAATCGTACCGGCGTCGTCGAGTTCCTTGGACCATGTGAAGTTTACGTTCAGGGTCAGTCCAGCAGTGGGCTGAATGGCCACCGAAGTTTGCAGCGAGTTGTACGCCGCGTTCGCGCTATAGAGACCCCACGTATCCGTCGTGCCGGAGTACTGTGGCATCCACTTGAGTCCCTGGCCGATCGTCGCAAGACTTGCACCGGCCGACGTATTCGCCGCAGCTGTAAAGCCCGCATAGGGAGCAGCACAGCAGTTGGGAAGAATCTTCTGCGCAGCAGTGACATTGGCTGCCGTCGCCGGCGCCGTCAGCAGTGTGCCTAGCGCAAAGTACGCAGGATTGATCTCGTTTGCCTGAAGTCCGCGAATGCCGTTGGCGCCGGCCAGGAAATGACTGGTGCTGCCGGCATAGTTCAGTGAGAAGGTAACGGTATTCGTAAACGCGTGCTGGACTCCAACGTTATAGAAGTACACCGTAGGGGTGCGGCCGCCGTAGTACGTGTCCCCGTAGCTGATCCCAGCGTTGGACTTCACAAACGCGCCGGAGCTGTTCACGAAGTTGCCGACCTGCCCCGTGCTGAGTTGAGTTGTAGCCGAAGGGGCCGATGGCGCTGTAAGAACGTAGGTCGGACCACCGAAGGCCGTATTCGAAAGGCCGATGCCCTGGAAGTAGGCACTGTTATTGAGATAAAACGCCGGAACCGACGTTGCGCTGGCGGTGCCTGGTTCAGAGACAGCGTTAGGAGAGTTGAAGCCCGTTTGCCCTGTTGCCGTTGGGGACGCTCCTCCCGTGCCACCACCATGCGAATAGAGAACTGCAAAGGCGCTGCGGACAACCGTCTTGTTGTCCACCGAGTAGGCAAAGCCAACGCGCGGACCCCAGTTGTTCCAGTACGTCTTCACTGGCGTGACGCAACCGCAACTCACGGTTGCTCCGCCATAGTTGCCCGCAAACTGAAGCGACCCTGGATTTCCGGTGTAGGGGTTCACAATCGTCGCATTCAGGAACGACCAGCGGTTCAGTACCTCGTGATAGGGAGGAAGATAGTCCCAACGCAGACCGAGGTTCAGCGTCAACTTCGATGTGATCTTGAAATCGTCCTGGAAGTACGGAGCGATGGTGTGGAATCGCTCTCCAATATCCGAGAACGGTTGCAGCGTCGTGCTCGCGCTGTTCACAGCGCCAAGCAGGAAGCTCGAATACGCGAAGCCGCTCGTGGTGGTAGCAAACGAGCTCCCACTCAAATTCGCTGTGTCGTTCTGGCTGTACGCGTAAGTAATTGGACTCGAGTAGCTGTTGTTGGTGCTGGCGTTCTCCATAAGGTCCTGGAGCTCAACACCGATCGTCATCGAGTGTCTGCCGAGCAACCAGTTGACGTTGTCGACGATGTCATAGGTATGGCTCACCGTCTTGCTCGTGACATCAGGTTGCGACCAGTTCGTACCTGCGTTTGTTCCCGAGAAACTTACTCCGGGAAACTGGTCTGACGCCTGTCCCTGAGGAAGATTAGTGATACCGGCGGTGATCGCCGTCCACTCCGTGATGCCTTCCGTGTTGTTCTGAACCGGAGGGCCGCCGAAGTAGAAGTACCCGAGAGACAGCTGATTAACCAAATGGGAAGAGAACGTGAAGGTATGCTCCGCAAGAACGGAGGCTCCCACCACCGTCGACAAGGTGGCCGCAAGGTACGGTTGAGGCAGGTTGGCGGTACCCGACGTGAATGGGAATGCATGGCGCCGGCCATCGGTCGCCGCGAATGACAGCCTCTGCCGCTGCGAGAGCTGATAATCCACACGCCCCGCCCACAGGTAGTTGTCGTAGCCGCTCGGTATGCCACCCAGATAGTTGCCGGTCAAAGCATTGTTTGACGTGGCCGGCATGAACTTTTGCAGATACTGACTGATCGGAGAGATCTCACCAGCAGGGATGACGTTTACCGGCGCTCCCGTCAGCACAGGATTGCCACTCGCGCCTTTCGTCGATCCAGGACCGTATCCGAACTGATAACGGCAGGGCCCGTTTGTGCTGTTGGCAGTGCACACAGCCTGCGTCGTGGGATCGTAGATGGCTAGCCCAGGGCCACCGTTCGCTGCAAGAAGCTGCGTGAAATCACCAGTCCGCATCTGCGCCGTTGGGATAGTGTCGTAACCATAGCTCGGTGCAGACCGTGTATGAGTCCTGTCGTAAGTGGCTTCGAAGAAGAGCTTGTCCCTGCCGTTGAAGAGATGCGGGATGATAACGGGGCCGCCGAAACTTGCGCTCAGCTCATTCTGATGGTCCACGGGCTTGGAGCCAACATCCTTCTGGTATCCCTTCTGGCCTTGCGCGTTCGTGATGGTGGCCCACGGCGCAGCGAAGCCCCAGGTGTCGAAGACCGTGTTGCGGATAAAGTCCGCGACGGTGCCATGATATTGATTGCCGCCCGATTTGAGCGTGTAGTTCTCAAGCCCGATGCCCTGGAACTCCGCCGAGAAGCCGCTCGTTACTACCTGAACTTCGCTGATGGCTTCGAACGGAACAACATTGAAGATCGGCCTGTTGTCGCCCTGCTGGCTGATCGTCGTGAGAGGCACACCATCGAGGTACTCTTCGCCCAGCCGCGCCTGCGTTCCGCCGATGATCGAGGAGCGGCCAGCCGGATTCAGCTGTGCGCCCGGAAGAAGGTTGGAAAACTGCGTAATATCGCGTTGCTGATTCCCCGACACCAACAGGGGAAGCGCCATGTATTCGCTGCTCTCAATGTTGCCGCCTAGTACGGCATTCACTGTATCGAGTGCCGGCGGAGCTGTTGAGACAGTAACCTCTTCAGAGGAAGAACCGACCGCGAGCGAAATGTTCACGCCAATCGTGCTGAGCGCAGTGACTGTCACGTTCTGTTGCTGGAACTTCTCAAAGCCGTTTGCCGTGACCACCACGGAATAGGTACCCGGTATCAAGGGCGTGAGATTGTAAAAGCCGGCATCTGTCGTCGTCCGTGTCGTTTGTACCGTGGTGGCCGTGTTGGTCGCCGTTACGGTCGCATGCGGAACCGCTGCTCCAGTCTTGTCAGTGACAGTGCCCTGAATGGCGCCATCGCCACCAGTCTGCGCCACAGCAGCAGGGAACCGGCAGCACCCAACTGCGAGAACGGCGGCACTCCAGAAGATACTTCGATGAAAGTTCCTTTTAAGAATTTGCTTTGCGGCCTCAAACAATGCAGATGCAGTCATCATCCTTCTCCAAACTTCTCCAAACCCGTAAATGTCCGATTCGGTGTCCCGCAAACAATATGTCCGATGGCGAATTAATGTCAATAGATAACTTGTTTTAGGTCTGGAAAAATAGCCGCGGAATGACCTCCCAGCAAACCCCGCCGAACTGCATTTTTCACATTTGGAAGCGCCCAGGAACCGGCGGCGTTCACGTCCGTTCAGCGGGGGAAATCCATCAGCGCGTCTTTGACCCAGCTGAAGCCGCGCGAATCACCACGACGTGCGTTGCGTACGGCGCGAAGTGCACGGCGACGGCCTGAGAGCCCTTTGTCCCCTGAGTTGCTAATGCGCTCACAGATCCAGTTTGCGGGTCCCAGAGTTGAGCTCTTCCCGGCGCACTCGACAACGTCACCGTTGCATCAAGTGGCTCTGCGCCCTCATTGAACAGCAGATACATATCAGCGTCGCTCCAACGCCGCTTCATCACGCGCAGAGCAGTCGCTGGCACCGAGGTGTGGATTGTCGCTGCAGTCGCTGCATCGATGGCACGAAGAATCTCTGGCGCCACCGCCTGCGCCTCCGGAGGCGCACTCGGCGGGAACTGCCCTGGAGTTGGAGTCACGGGCAGTTGGGCGTCGATGACCGTGGCCCAGCGGAAGTCCGCCGGTATCGCCTCGCGAGCGTCACGAATCGTGCGCCCTGCAATCCATCGCGGAGTGCCGCCAAGAAAGACGACCTTGCCTCCGCTCCGCGCGAAAGCCCGTAGACGGCCGAAGGCCGCCTCGGACAACAACTCTGGCTTCGGCAGAATCACCGCGCGGTAACGACTCCCGCTGAGTGTCTCAAAGCTGCCGCGACCCGTGGAGAGGTCGTGCGCCAGTTCGTCGTCGTCGACGATATCGAAGTCGATCTGATGCTCACTCAGCAGCCGCTCCGTAGAAACGAACTGTGTATCGGCTGCATCATCTCCGAGCCACATCGAACTCGACGGCAGATACAGCGCCACTTGCGCATCCGGACGCCCCATCGCTATCAGATAGCTCATGCGCCGCACATAGGCTGTCAAATCTGAAAAGCTCGCCTCTCCCATAAACGATGGTGGAGGCTTCGGCCCTGTCGAGGTTGCCGGGAAATACATCATCTCCACCAGGTTCACACCGCGCACAAACTGTTCATTCAGGATGTAACGCGCCATCGCAACATCAGGCACCGGTCGGTACGCAGCAAAACTCTCCGTGAACGCGCGTGGCTTGCCATACACATGAGATACCGAACTGGCCAGTCGCGGGAAATCAGAAATTGTGTCTGTCCATATCTGGTGCCAGATAGTGTCGATGCCCGGCACCTGGACATACCGCATATCGCGGAAGAACGAGCCTTCGCTATGCGTCAGCTCCATCTCCATCTCTTCGTGATTCAGGTGAACCTGGTATTCCAGGTTGTTCGCCGCGCACCAGTCACCCTGCGGCTTGAAGAATCCCGCCGCGAACATCTGCGAGAAGACATCGTAGTAGTCTCCCTTGATGCGCAACTGCTCGGGAGTCAGCTGAATCGAGACGCCAGTATGTTGCCGTGAGGGCGTCTGCGCAAACAGCGCCGCATACGGCTGCACATCATAGCCCTTGATGGCGCGAAACCGCGCGAAGAACGCCGGCGTCCAGGGTAAGCCACTGATAGAGAAGTCGGGCTCGTCGCCGCGAAACCCCATGATCGTCTTGCCAAACTCGTCGCCGAGATAGTGCTTGTACTGCTCGTGGGTCCACGCAAGATACTGCTCCGTCGCCTCCAGGCTCAAATAGTCTTCGAGCGACTGCGTCGTATCCTTCACTCGATGCGGATTGGTGTCGGAACGCGTAGGTGATGTTCGAAACTCATGATCGACGATCAGCACCGTCCACTGTCCGGGAGGCGCTGTCCAATCTATCTCGCTGCCGTGAAGCGCTACAGGAATTGCGTGGCCCTCCGCATCGACTGCTGCAGCACTCACCGCATCCGGTCCCAGCGCCTGATGTATCGCGGTGCCGCCCGCCACTGGAATCCGCTGCACCACCTCCAGCGCCTGCATTCGTAAATTCGGCGCCTTCGACGAGAAGCGGCCTCCCGCAAATCCGCTAGGATAGCCTGCATCATCAACGATCCACACCCGCATGTTCCGTCTCTTCGCCTCCTCCACAAACTTCTGGAAGAAGGCAAAGTATTGTGGCGACAAATACTCAAAGGGCATGTTGTAGCCGGCCTGCACCGTCACTGCCTGGAACCCGAGGCGCTTCATCGTATCCAGGTCGCGTTCCACCTGCTCCAGCGTCACAGGTCCGTTCAGTCCGTAATACGGCTCCGGTCCATATTCAGGTGGAGGCGACTGCCACGTTGCAGCAACCTGCGATGCCGTGGGATGCTGCAGTTTCTGCCATGATTCAGCCGCGTGCAGGACACCAGCCTGCGCGAAGAGCACCAAGCTAATTCCCAACTCAAGATATCGGCGCATGCTCTTCGAACTCTCCCCAGCAACACAAGTGGCGTGCATGACGAACCCTCGCAAAGGATCGGAAACAGTATCCCAGATCACATTTCGCTATGCGGGCTACGTGGCTTTACTGCACAACAAAGGCCGCACAAAAACTGTGCGGCCTTCCCTTTGGCTTTCGCGCCGCATTCCTCCTGACAGCGGCAACAAAATGGGCTTGTGCCGATTGAGATGGCACAAGCCCAGGTTGTCTATCAAGGATGAGTTAGAAGGTGATGTTCGCACGAAGTTCGAGCTTTCGTGCAGCGGTAGCCAAAGTGCTCGTCGTCCCGAAGGTAGAGCTCTCAACAGTGGTATTTCCAAGCAGCCATGCCGGGTGGTTGGGCAAGTTGAAGGCCTCTGCCTGAATGTTCATGTGAACACGATCAAAGACCGGAAGGTCCTTGGTGAGCGCCATGTTAAGGGTGTTCCACTTTGGACCGTAGATGTAATTCAGATTACCTATGACTCCAGGAGTGGTATTAGGAACGACGACATTTGGGTTTGCAGATGCCGTGCCTTGAAGCGACGCGGGAAGGAAGTTGACGTACGTATTACCCGGCGCGGATGGACGAACATGAACCTGCGACTGGATTGTTTTCGCGGATCCGCCCACGAACGTGACACCGCCGTCAGAAGCGCTGTTGACGGTAGAACTAAGACCGCCAATCAGCAACGACGGAGCACCGCTCTGGTAGATAAAGATGCCACCTAACGTCCAGCCACCGACGACATAGTTCAATGCGCGGTTGGTGTTCAGGAACATCTTGTTGCGGCCGAAGGGCAGATCGTACGTTCCGCTCAGATGGAACGTATTGCGAATGTCGTAGGCACTCGGTACGTAGTTAAGGCGCATGTTATGAAGCGTGAAAAACGTAGCAGGAACGGATGAGACACCACCCTGCTGCGAGATGCCCAGGATTTTGCCGTAGGTATAGTTTGCGTTCAGTGACACGCCATGCGCCGTCTTCTGCCGGAACTCGACTTGTAGCGAGTTGTAGTTGGATGAGCCCACTGCATCCAGGTAGGAAGCGGATTTGCCTTCCATATACGGATTCACCTGGAACAGGTTGGGAGCAAAAGTGGACGTCGCCGGTGCACTGGGAACGGCCGCCGCGCATGGTGCGAATGACTTGCTGACGACGTTGCAGAAGAACGTTTGATTATTCGCCACAGCCGCCGCCAGGGTTCCCATGGCACCATTCTTCAAATCAGTGATGTATGCGGCGTTTTTGAAATTGCTGGCGGAAGTGCCTGCAAAAGCTGCGTTCAGGATCGGCATGGCAGGCCCGCTTCCATGGTTGCTGAAGTCATTGGGGATGCCGGCCGCTGTATTGATGGCGAGGTTTTTCTGCGCTGCCTGGAAGTCTTGGAGGAAGCCGTTGTTAAGGCCGTTGACTTCGTTGTAGTTGAGGTTAAGCCAGTCATGAAGAGTGCGGTTTCCAACGTACCGCACCTCAATTGCACTGTACCTGCTTATCTGCCGCTGATATCCCAGCGTGTATGACTCGGTATAGGGTTGCTTGATGTGAGGGGCGATCGCCGCCACTCCGCCCGCACCCTTGAAGAAGAGGGTGGACTGGTCGATCGTCGTCTGGTAAACCGAGGGCGTTTGATTGAGAGGCGGAATTACGCCGGCGGCTTCAGTCGATACATTGACGCAGCTCTGGATAGCAGAGGGACACGCCTTCTGAGGATCGGTCACTCCGGGCACATAGCCCGTCGGCGCCACAAGATGCACCGTTCCAGGAGCGAAGAACTGCGGGCCCACACTATTGCTGGCCGCAACGCTTCCAGTGTTGAAGAAGTTGTATCCACCATTGGAGGCGTTGTTCCAGAAGTTCTGTCCGCCCTCTGTGTAGTTCTTGATGGTGTAACTTGCGCGAATCACGCTCTTACCTTGGCCAAGAAGCCGGCCGGCCCAGCCTTCCGGTGAGCTTGGATTCCAGGCAAAACCGAACTGCGGCTGAGGCAAAACGAGGTTGGGGCTGTATTTATGCGAAGCAGTTGTGAACTGCGGATCTGCCGGGCCACTATTTGCGCCTGGCTGGAAGATATTCAAGAAGCCTGACGATCCAAATAGATCAACGCTCGACGGCCCGGTGTAAGCGTTCTTCAGATCGTGCTGATCGCCGATAAAGTCCCAACGAAGGCCGTAGTTCAAGGTGAAGGTGGGCTGAACGCGCCACGAGTCCATCAGATAGACGCCGCCCCCCACCGCTAATTCATCGAGGTTATAGCCTCCCGCAGGACCATATCCGCCCGTCTTGAAGTTCACAGGAAGTTGGTTCGAAACGTTACTGATACGACCATTGAGATACGCATACAGGGCGGCAACGTCCGATTGAGCGCCACTGGGATTCGCGGGTGTAAGGGAATTTCCCGTTCCTGTAGGAATTTGACTTGTGATTGGGGTATAGGCCGGATCTATGCTGCTCATACCCAGGGTGATGTTGTCGTAACCCAGAGGGGCATTGTAGTAATGGTCTTGCTGATGCCAGGCCTCGCCGCCAAACTTGATTGTGTGGCGTCCCTTCTGCCAAATGACATCGTCGCCGATTGTCAGGTACGGGTAGTAGTTACCGCCCAGACCGTACGTAATGATTGGGTTCGTGATACCAAAGCCCTGCGCGAGAGCGCCTTGGCACGCCGTGCAATAGTTGGCAGCCTCAGGACTGAAGTATCCATTGGTATAGAGAAAACCGATATTGAGCTGATTCACGATGGCTGGCGTGATCGTGTAGTTCACCCCAAGCGATAGGACATAGCTGTCGCCTGACGAGCCGGTAAACTTCTCCTGAAAGTAGGGCCCAGGGAAGTTGCCGGGATATTGGCCCTTCCTCACACCCTTGGTCATGTTCCCTGAAAGGCTGAGCGAAAGCTTTTTGGTCAGCGTGTAATCCAACCGGCCCGACGGATAATAATTGGTCACCGTCAGAGGCGTCAGGAAGTTCAGGGTCTGGGTGTTGTACTGCGTACTGCCCTGGGTGAAATTGCCGTATTGATAGGATGTCTGAACCAAATCGTAGTCAAGCGTGGTACCCGCGTTGACACCCGAGTCATAGCCCGCATTCTGTGCGAACTGCAAAACATTGATCGTATTAGTCCCGCCGCCGACGGTGGCATAGGTGTAATTCCCAAGCTGAGCGGCAGCCGTTGGAACCACAGGAGCAAAACTCTGCGTGCTTGGGCTGATATTTTGCGCGTAGCTGGCGAAGAAGAACAGGCGGTCCTTCAGGATCGGTCCACCTACACTGGCGCCAAAATCGTTCAGGATAAGATGGCCTTTTCTTACATGAGTAATACCGCTCGCCCAGGTATTGGCGTTCAGCGCCGCATTCTGAAAATCCTCAAAGACTCGCCCGTGATATTTATTCGTGCCGCGGTTGGTGACAAACAGAGACTGCGTCGCACTTCGCCCACCGCCCTGGCTGGGATCGAGCTCGCCGGCCTGGACAGTAAACTCTTGGATATCTTCAGGACGGAAGGTAATCGACGCGCCCGGACCGGCGCCGGAATCCATACGCAGAGACGTCGAGTTGACGCCATCGATGCTCGCCCCATAGGACGCGTTCGCGGTTCCATTGAATGTGCCCGTACCGTTACCGGTAGCCGAGGTGTAGCCCGGGGTCAACGCCTGGAGTGAAAGTAGGCTGCGACCCAACACCGGAAGGTTATTGACCTCATTAAGATCGATTGAGGTCGATAGCTGATTTGACGAGGTTTCGATCACTGGTCCACTGATCGAACTGACGTTGACCTCCTGATTCGTCGCCCCGACCTTGAGAACGACGTTCAACGGCGTTGCGACTCCGGCCTGGACGACAATTTGGTCGTAGTTGACCGTGCTGAAGCCCGCATGCTCGACCGTGAGATGGTAGGTGGTCGGCGGCAGCGCTTCGAAGGTGAATGTGCCGGAACTGAGCGTCGTACCTTCACGCGCAACATTCGTCTCGTTGTCCGTCAAAACCAGGTGCGTGCCGGGCAAAAGTGCCTTTGTAGAATCTGTCGTCTGGATGGTGATCGATCCATCCGTAGTCTGTGCTGAAGCTGTGGGATGTGGGATGAAAACGTTTACAGCAAATAACACGACTGCACCCGATAGAAGTCGTTTAATCATTTAAGAGTCACCTGGCCTGCGTATTCAAAATCGTATTTATGTAAGCACGTAAACATTCAGCCAATACACTGCTAACTGTCAACAATTTTCATCCAAAAGCGACATTCTTTTTACATTTGTACACTTTGATCGAACGCTAGCCGGTGCCACACACAGGTGCCAACTGTGGATATAACTCCCCCATTTGTGTAATTTACGGGGGTTACGTCGGAGCGCAAGCCTCGCCCGCGCCGCCCGGTTCTTTTTCGGCACTATCCCCGTGAAAAATCCAAAATTGGATTCACTACATCATAATTCCGTCACAGCGAATGCCTTTTCGTGCAGGTAATGTCGAGACGCCTTACGTGGCGAGTCGAGGTCGGCTCACCTGAAATCAGCCTTTTAAGTCGGCAAGAGCCCTGTCGACTGCGCCTGCTCATGCGCGTGATAGCTCGAGCGCACCAGCGGCCCAGATTCCACATGCCGGAAGCCCATCTGCAACGCCTCATGCTTCAGGAACGCAAACTCATCAGGCGTGTAATACCGGCTCATCGGCAAGTGATCGCGGCTCGGCCGCAGATACTGCCCGATGGTGAGGATATCGACCTTCCGCCCAGCGAGATCACGGAACACACTCAACAGCTCGTGCATCTCCTCGCCCATCCCAACGATGATGCCCGTCTTCGTCACGATCGGCCCATCCGTATGCGCCGCGGACTCTTCCTTCGCCGCTTCCAGAAACCGCAGCGACCGCTCGTACCTTCCACCAGACTTTGCCACGCGATACAGTCGCGGTACCGTCTCGATGTTGTGATTCAGTACCTCGGGGCGCGCATCCACCACCATGCGTCGCGCCTCATCCACACCCTGGAAGTCCGGCGTTAGCACTTCCACCTGACACCCCGGCGCCTGCCGCCGAATCTCCTTGATGACATTCACAAACGCCAGCGCTGCTCCCAAATTGTCATCGTCGCGGTTCACGCTCGTAATTACTGCGTGTTTCAATCCCAGCGACGCCACCGCATACGCCACGCGCTCCGGCTCCGAATGATCGATCGGTTCCGGCCTGCCCTTCGGCACCGCGCAGAATCCGCACCGCCGCGTGCACAGGTTGCCGAGCATCATGAACGTCGCGGTCTTATGATTCCAGCACTCGCCAATGTTGGGACAGTGCGCGCTCTCGCAAACCGTATGCAGGTTCAGATCGCGCGCCAGCTTCTTCAGCGAGTGAAAGGTCTCGCCCATGGGCGCGCGCGCCTTCAGCCACTCAGGCTTCGGCATTGGCTTGCGAGGCGCAAGGTCAATTTGCACCAGCTCATCGGCTTGAATCAGTGGAGCCATCAGCATCTTTCATTGTAACGTCCGCGCCCTACCCAGCCGTCTCGACCACTTCGCGACGCAACACCCGAACTAACCGCACAACCATGCACACCAGAGCCACCGCCATCAACGCCCACACGGCATCAAGCAACCACACCACCCATAGCGGCGCCGCGCCCACACGCCTCATCAGCGACGGCATAAAGTTCCACGTACGCACATGCAGCGCATCCCACGGGTCCGAAACAGCACCCGGCAGATCGATCCCTGCCGGCATCGGCCGTCCACTCGCGAACGCCCAGATATTCCTGAAGCGCAACGCCACCGTCCACGCGTCACGCCCCATCGCATCAATCTGGTAGATCTCGAGCGGCAGCCAGAACGCCAGCGACGCCACCTGGATCGCCGTGCTCGCCGCGACCACACACCACCCGCACACCCACACAACGCGCCCCAACTCGCGCCGATACAGCATCAGCAGCGGCACCGCGAGCATTGCAAACATCTCCACCACGCTCGAAATGTACCGGTCGCCCCACGCAAAATCACCCGCCCACGCAAAGTACCGTGCATACAGCACCATGTATGCCGCCAGCAGAACCAGCATCGCCACCGCATAAGCGCGCATCACCGCCGGTATCCTCCGCCACAACAACATCGTCAACACCAGCGCCAGCCCGAACAGCGGATCAAATAGGAAGATCGACTTCTCCGGCTCAAACAGCGGCCCCAGCAACCCCGAGTGCACGCCACCCTGGAACCAGTGCCCGCTGAACGGAAAGTTCTTCGGCAGCGTTGGCTCGCGTCGTATCTGTTCGTTCGCCTGCAGCCGCATGTATGTGCTCGTCCACGAACCGAACCGCACAAACTGATACAGCCGGTCGAGGAACACGAACACTGCATACACCGGCAGCACCGTGCGCAGATACTCCTTCACCCTGCGCGCACTCAACAACTCCGAGCGCATCGAACCTTCACCCGCGACACGCGCAAACGCCCCAATCAGCAACAGAAAAACGGCCACACCCACTACATCGAGCGCCGTTGTCATCCGTGTCAGCAGATTCAACCCTAGCGCACCTGCACCAAACAACAGAGCCTTCCGCTCACCCGTATCCGCCCACCGTAACTGCAGCCACAACCCCGACAGCGTCAGCAGAAAAATGTAGTTGTTCTCCTGCATGTTCTGCGCGTAGTGCAGATGCGTTGTCGCACAGATCAGCGCCAGTGCACCCACAATCGACTGCACGTGCGAAAACCCTAGCAACCCCAAAAAACGCAGCGCCACCAGCGCCGTCAACACATTCAGCAACACGTTCGTGCTCACGCTCACGACAATCCCGCGAATCTGCGGCGTCGCTTTGCTCTTCACATATCCGCGCCACCACGGCGCACTCGCCGCTGCCGTTCCAACCACATCCGCCGGCAGCATCAGCAGCGACTGCCCAATCCCATACCATGCATAGATCCGCCCACCGCGTCCCGGACTCCCAAACTCCGCATAGTCCGCCATCGGCACCTGTGGCGCGCTCGTCCACAACGAGTGCGTCACCTGTAATCGCCGCGTCGTGTCCGCCGTGCCCAGCTCACCCGACTGAATCATTGCCGTCAGCAGAGCCACCGCCACCACCAGCAGCGCCACCGGACTCAACCACACACGGCGAATTATTCCCATCTACTTCGTTGTACACGACGCGCGCCCACCGCATTGCGTCGCACCCGCATCACATCCACTCTGTGCGCAAGAAAAAAGTGCGCAGCAGATCCCCTCGACCCGCTGCGCTTCATGCTTTTCGCAAACCCTTGGAGCCCATTATCTGCAACCCGGTGCTGCTACTCCGACAAACTCACCCGGGGACACCTGCTGCACACACCCCGCCGGTTCAATCAGCTTCAACGCTGTCATCCCCAGGACATTGTGTCCGTGCGTCGTCGGATGAAGATCATCCCAGAACAGAAACGTGTCCGGATCAACCGGTTCACCCTGCGAGCTGTCCGTCACATTCACCAGTCCATAGTTCGACGGATGACCGACGACATTCTTCAACAGCGAATACACATCAAACCTGTAGATCGTCACACGCCTGCCGAAGTTCAAGAGCGGCAGCAAGGAGACGCCAGCATCCAGGGTCGCGTTGTACAGCACCGACGCTTTGTTGAACGCGACTGAATCTGTTGGCGATGTATTGAAGCGCGGCACCGATCCAAGGTTCGGAAGATTCGCGACAAGGAATTGCGTCGCTCCCGCATTGATCAGCCTTTGGACATTGCCGATCTGCGCGACGGCGCCGTTCACGATAAGTTGAGCCGCATTCGACTCGGGAACTGCCTCGGTGAGATTGTTTGCGCCGCCCCACACGACAAACAATGTGTGATTATCGATCTGCGGATTCGTGGCCAGATAGTCGTCGATCTGCAGACCAATATTATTGACATTCGCCGTGTATGGCGTGCCAGTGATGTTGAACAGGGTCTGACCATTGAACGTGTCGGCGAAACCATACGCGTAATCCGCTCCGCCCTCCAGTGACGCAAACACCGCAGGATGCGCTGGCAATGCGGCCGCCAACTGCTCGATCCACACACCGTGATAGCTGACTGCCGCAGGCGTCGTATCAGAGCCGTCGGTGAAACGGCCCACGGTGTAGTTGAGGGCGTACGTCGGAAGCGGTGGCGGGAGCACCAACGGATACGGAAACAGAATTGGGGGATTGCTCGTGGCGAACACAATCAAGTCATTGCCCGTGTCCGACAGCGAGTCCCCGAAGACAACGATCTTCGTATACTGCTGCGCCTGCGCTGCAATCGTTGCCAGCAACACCAGCAAAGCTGGGAACACCTGCAGTATACGCCTGCCGCCACAGGCCTTCACGGTTAGAGGTCGAATCGAAAACTCATCGGCAGACGGAGAAACGCACAAGTCCCGGAGGCGCATAAATACCCCACAGTCGTGCTGAAGTTGACTACTGTCCGAGCGATGCCAAACTACGCGCGACCCACAGTACTGTCAACCGGAAACTTGTCCCGACTTAAAAGCTGAAGTCTTCATTCATCAACGCAACGTAAACCCAAGAAGCTCTTCAATTCGCACACTTCTCACTTCCAATTCGCTTCGTCGGCTCCACTTTCTTTTGCGTAGACTTCCCCAGCGTAATCAGCAGCACGCTCGCCAGCACCAGCACCGTCCCTAGTATCGTGCGCAGACCCAGCGGCTCGCCGGCCAGAAGATATCCCAGCAGTACAGCAACCACCGGATTCACATACGCATACGTCCCCACCTTGGTCGGCGACTCGTGAGAGATCAGCCAGACATACGAAGTGAATCCGACAATCGATCCCATCACGATCAGATACACCAGCGCGAACCACGCCTGCCCCGATACCGCGGCAGGATGGAATCGTCGCGGTTCACCAAGCGCCGTCGCGACCACCGCCAGCATCACCCCGCCGGCCAGCATCTGCGCGCCCGCGCTCAACACCTTCGAGGACGGCAGCGGCAACCTGCGGTTGATCACCGACGCGACCGACCAGAACATCGCCCCGAAAATCAGCGCTATCGCTCCCACCTTGCTGATTGCTGCTGTGCCCAGATTCAGCGAGTGGCTCATCAGCACCACGACACCAGCAAGCCCAATCACCAGCGCCGAGGCAAGCTGCAGTGTCATCCGCACCGTGCGCAGCAGCAGAATCTCTCCCATCGCAATGAACGCCGGAATCGTCGCCATCATCACGGCCGCAATACCCGACGGCACCTTCTGTTCCGCCCAGAACAGCAGCCCGTAATCCCCCACGAAGATCAGCGCCGCAAGCAGGCAGATCGATCTCCACTCCCGTGCCGTCGGCCATGGCTCACGCCGAAGAGCCATCCACGCAAGCAGCATAAGCCCCGCAGTGAAAAAGCGGATGGCCGCAAACAGCAACGGCGGCATCGCCAGCACGCCCACCCTGATTGCGAGAAACGTAGAGCCCCACACAAAATAGATGATGCCGAACGCAAGCAGCGTCTTCCATCTATGGCTCATGTCCAAGTTCTATCAGCAGGATGAACTTCGCGCCGCGTGAATTACCGCAGCCGCTCACGAACCTCTGTACGGCTCAGATACAGGAAGAACACCAGCGCAAACAATCCTTGGATGATGTACGGAGCGATGTGCGTGCGATGAAATCCGTAGAAGTACCCCGCCGCCATCAACACACAACCCGCGCAAACAATTGCCCATCCCCAGCGCAGCAGCCGCAGCAGTCCAAACACGCCTACCGCCAGCAGCGTGCAGATCGCGAGAATGCTGTACTTCGCTCCACCGGTGCCGAAGCTCCCACGCGCCGCCGCAAACGCATTCAGCATCGCCAGCACAAGCAGGTACATGCCGATCAGCGCCATTCCTGGCAGCATGCCCTTGGCCTCGCCCGCCGCCGTCCCCGGCAGCTTGCGCGCGCGGAAACCCTTGTCCTCCGCGGGTGAGACCTTTGGATCCTCAAATCGCGATTTCTGTTCGTCTGCCATCTCAACCACTGAATAGCGACCCTAAAGTGTGTGCAAATAGGCCACCAGATCATCCAGATCCTGTGGGTCTATATTCGGTTGCGCTGGCATCAATCCATGCCCATGCAACACCGTCGACGTCACGCGCTCGTCATTCGCTGGAGCTCCGCTAGGGAGGTACTGCAGCTTATACACCCCAAGCAGCGACGGCCCATGCAGTGAACCCTCTTCGCGATCGCGGTGACACTGCCCGCAGCGCGCCTGGAATACCGCATGCCCATGCGTTTGCTCTGCGTTCAGCTGATCCAACGGCGTCGGTGGAGGCAAATGACGACATCCACCTATCAGCGCTACCGCGGCAAATAGGCTCGCGACTCCCGAGAGCATCGAAAATGCCACGCAGCCCGACAGCCGCCTAAGAGCCGCAGCCATCGTTTACTTCGCCGTCTCCTTGAAGACCTCTTCCGCGTAGAAGTTCCTTACCTTCGCCTCGTCACGCAGAATCTCGAAGTACGCGTTCTTCAGCAGTTGCGAGCGGCTGTCATGAAGCTGCTGACGTATCGATTGCTGCACACGCGGATCGCTCAGGTCGCGCTGCCCCGCCGGCTCTTTGCTGATCAGCTTGTAGATCACATACCCGGCCGGCTTCTTCGTCTGCCCATCCAGCAGCGGTAGAATCTCCGTCGTCTCGCCCGGCTTCAGCTTCGTAATCGCCGCATAGGTCACCGGGTCAGTGGCCTGCTTCATCTGCGTCTCGTACACGAATCCCATGTCGCCGCCGTTGGACGCCGTAGTTGGATTCTCCGAGAACTGGCTCGCCAGCATGCCGAAGTCATCACCTGCATCGATGCGATTCTTCAGCACCTGAATCTTCCGGCGCGCGTCCGCGTCACCCGAAGCCTTATTGTTCTGCAAGTTATTCACCTGCTGCGCCGACTGACCCGTCACCTGAATTCCTGCCAGGTGATACTGCGGCTCAATCAGGTTGAACTCCGCCTTGTGCGCGTTGTAGTAGCTCGCAACATCGGTGTCCGTCACCGTGATGCGCGAGTTGATCTCTTTGTTCAGCAGCTTATCGAACGTCAGGCTCCGCCGCAGCGTGCGCCGCAGACTATCCAAGGTCTGGCCGCTCTGCTGCAGTTTCTGGCGGAACTGCTCCTCGGTATACGGTGCCTTCACCTCGGTCAGCTTAGCGTCCACCTCGGCGTCGGTCGCCGTCAGCCCCAGCTTCGCCGCGCGCTGCTCAACAATCTCCTCCACAATCAGCTCGTGAAGAATGTTCAGCCTCAGCGTATCCGCTTGGTCCGGCGAAGGCGGCTGCGGTTGCGGATTGTTCGCCAGCTGCGCGGTGTAAAGCTTATCGAGGTCTGCACGAAGAATCGGATGACCGTTCACCGTGGCGACTACGCCATTCTGTTGCACCTGATGACAACCGGTCAGCACAACAAACGACGACGCAAGAAGAAGAGTAAAAACACGTACTGATTTCTGCATTAGGGAGGTGTCCTGGCCAGCCTGGCCGACCGTCTGTTCAGTCTACAGGAAACCTCCCCAAATTCAGCGAAATCACGCCTACAGCTTGGGTAACTGCACGACCCTTACGCTCGTAATCGCCTCCACCTTCTTCAGCTCGGCAATCGCCCCTGCCAGAGCGCTCTCGTCGCCCGGCGCCACATCCAGCTGCACCACTGCCAGCGCATGACCCTCCGGCACACGTCCGCCGCGGCTGCGTCCCAGCGAAAAGTTCGCGATGTTCAGCCTTGCCTCGCCCAAAATCGTTCCGATCCGCCCAATCACGCCTGGCACGTCCTGGTTGCGAATGATCACCAGCGTTCCGGCCAGCTCCGCCTCAATATCGATCCCGTCATAGCTCAGCAGCCGCGGCGAGTTCCCATGGATCACCGTTGCCAGCCCCGTCCAGTCGCCTTGATGTGCCACTGCTTGATGGCCTGGCGTCGCCTGATGTCCAGGCGCTCCCTCATCCTTGCGCACCCAGTGCAGACTCAACCGCAGCGTCGCGCCTGTTCCACCCGGAACATGCTCGCGCTTGTCCTCCTGCACGCGAATCCCCCGCTCCACCGCCGCAGCCGCGGCGTTGATGCGGTTGATCCCGTCCGATCCGTGCAGCACGCCTGCAATCGCCGCATTGCGAATCAGCTCGGTCTTCAGCTGCGCCAACCGGCCGTTGTACGTCAGCGAAATGCTCTCCACGCTGCCCAGTCCATCGCCCACGACGCCCGCGCCAGCCTCGTGCCCCATCAACTGCCCCAGCCTCGCCGCCATCTCGATATACGGCGAAACCTCCGCGTACTCCTCCTCGCTCAGCGAGGCCACGTTCACCGCGTTCTGCACCACACCCAGCTTCAGGTAATCCCTCACCTGGTTCGCCAGCTGAATCCCGATCGCCTCCTGCGCCTCATCCGTCGACCCCGCAATATGCGGGCTCAGCATTACATTCTCCAGCTCAAAGTACGGCGAATCCTTCAGCGGCTCCTTGCGAAACACATCCAGCGCCGCGCCACTAACCTTTCCGCTCTTCAGGCCCTCCACCAGAGCCTCATCCACAATCAGCTCGCCCCGCGCGCAGTTCAAAATCCGCACGCCCTGCTTCATGATCGCAATCGAGTGCTTGTTGATCAGCCCCTCAGTCTGCGGCGTCAGCCCCACATGCAGCGAAAGGTAGTCGCTCTGAGAAAAGATCTCGTCGATCGGCACCAGCGTCACGCTGTTCTCGCGAGCTATCACCGGCGCCACAAACGGGTCATAGCCAATCAAATTCATCCCGAACGCCTTCGCGCGCCGCGCCACCTCAAGCCCAATGCGCCCCAAGCCCACGATGCCCAGCGTCTTGCCGCGCAGTTCGCTGCCCTGCAGGCTCTTCTTGTCCCACTTGCCCGCATGCATTCCCGAGTTCGCACGCGGCACACTCCTCGCCATCGCAATCATCAGCCCCAGCGTCAGCTCCGCCACGGCCACCGCGTTCGCGCCCGGCGTATTCATCACCACGATGCCGCGCCGCGTCGCCTCTTCCGCATCAATATTGTCGACACCGACGCCCGCGCGCCCAATGATCCGCAGCTTCGGCGCATGGCTCATCAGCTCGGCATCCACCTGCACTGCGCTCCGCACCACCAGCGCATCCGCATCCACCAACTCAGCCGCCAATCCTCCCGGCGCAATCTTGTCAGCCGTCACTACATTCCAGCCCGGCTCCTTCTGAAAAATGGCAAGGGTAGCAGGCGAGACCTTTTCAGCGAGAACGATCTTCAAAGCAACTCCATGGGCGCAAGTGGGCGCAATGCCTCAATTCTATCTGCTCGCATGCAATCACTTCTGCAGCAGCTTCTCGTCAAGCTGCTGATACTGCTTCAGAAACTGCTCCAGCACATTCATCTGCACCACCACATCCGCATCCTGCTCGAGCATCCGCGTGTACTCCGCGTCCGGCATCGACGTCGGATCATCGCCCATCTCCAGCGGCGCCGCCGCCTGAAAGTCCGCCTCACCAGCCTTCACCGCATGTGAGTTCACCTGGTCGGCCAGCATGTACGCATCCGAGTACCGCTGCACCTCCTCGTACGGCATATAGCTCAGCGCTCCCGTATCGCGCGCCGTCCTCCACGCCGAATCATCCAGCGTGTCGAAGCTCATTGTGTTCTCAAGCCCGCCGTGAAACTTCATCGGATGCGTACGCAGCACCCGAATCGTCCGCACATCAGACCGCAGCGCCTTCACATTCTCATCGATGTACTGGATATCCTTCGCCGCCGCTTGCTGGTTGTGCTCAAGCTCCCGCCGAATGTTCTCGCGCGCCTCCGTCACAATATGCCGGTGATGCAGGTACTCCACACCTGCCTCGAGCATCAACGCGATGAACAACCCGACCGTCACGATCGACAGATGAATCGCAAAGTCCTTCCAGCTATTTACAGGCTCGTGCGGAGCATGAACGTCCATGCCGAACAGTCTATCTGCGACTTACGCTTGATCAGTCACTGAAAAAACAAGGAAGGGTCGGTTGACCCTTCCTTGCCAGAGCATGTTCAAAATCTACTTTCCGGGCTTCGGCGGAAAGTTCTTGAACATA
>Ga0206804_10120_pt1 | contig 23504 bp, 22 predicted proteins | sample Alteio_BWOrgCont_62_FD_152888 | JGI IMG/M metagenome (GOLD analysis project Ga0206804, IMG submission 152888) | Enriched cells from forest soil in Barre Woods Harvard Forest LTER site, Petersham, Massachusetts, United States -... | ecosystem: Environmental > Terrestrial > Soil > Temperate forest >... | reverse complement strand
GCCCTTGACGATACGCGCAGTGTTTATTTCGAGGGTCAGCCGGTCAAAGACGTGCGCACGCATCCCGCCTTTGCCAACGCCACGGCCTCCTTCGCCAAGATGTACGATTTCCAGTCGAAGCCCGAGAACCTCGAGCTGATGACGTTCGACATCGGCGGAGGCCGGCGCGCCAACCGCGCCTGGCAGATGCCGCGCAGCCACGAAGAACTGGTCAAGCGGCGGCACGCGCTGGCAGCCTGGTCGAACGTGAATTTCGGAATGCTCGGGCGTTCACCCGACCACGTCGCTTCCACCATCACCGGTATGGCGATGGGCGTGGACGTGTTCGAGCGTTTCGGCACCCGAAGCGCCAAGGCGGTGCGGGACTATTATCAGTACGCGCGTGAACGCGACCTCTTCATCAGTTACGTTCTGCAAAGTCCCACCGTTGATCGTACCAAGCGGGCCGATCAGCAGAATTCGCTCGATATCGCTGCCACCATCGTCGATGAAGATTCGACCGGCATCACAGTTCGCGGCGCCAAAACGCTCGGAACCTCGGCAGTGATGTCAGACGAGATTTTCGTCGGTGCGATCGCGCCGCTGTCCAAGGAAGAAGAGAATTTTGCACTCAGCTTCGTGATCCCGCTTGCCGCCAACGGCGTGCAGCTTCTGTCGCGAAAGTCGTACGAGGCCGAAGCGAGATGCGAGTTCGATTATCCCCTGTCTACCCGCTACGACGAAAATGACGCCGTCGTGTATTTCCACGACGTCAAGATCCCATGGGAACGCGTGTTTGTCTGCCGCGACGTCGCAGCTGCGCGTGCCCAGTGGCATGAGACGCCGGCGCACGTTTTTCAGAATTATCAGTCGCAGGTGCGGCTGATGGTGAAACTGCGATTCCTGACCGGAATCGCCCGGCGTATCACCGAGACGAACGGCACGTTCGATATGCCGCCGGTGAAATCGAAGCTTGGCTATATCTCAGCGCACACCACCATGGTCGAGGCACTGGTGAGCGGCATGGAAGCCGCCGGGCGCTATCACGGTGAATATTTCATTCCCAACCGCGAGCAGCTTTATGCGGCGCAGGTTTTGACCCAGGAAATGTATCCGAAAGTCATCAGCGCCATTCGCGAACTTGCCGGCGGCGCCGTGATCATGCTGCCATCTTCCGTCGAGGACTTCGCCACGCCCGAACTGAAAAAGATCATCGAGGCGACGCAAGGCTCGACGACACGCAGCGCCGAGGAGCGCGTAAAGATATTCCGCCTCGCATGGGATGCGACGGGATCCGAATTCGCATCGCGTCATCTGCAATACGAAATGTTTTATGGCGGCGGCGCCCATGTCACCACAGGTCATGCGTTCCGTACCTTCGACTGGAATAAAGCGGTGGAAATGGTCGATCGTCTTGAAGGCTCATATGACGTCAAAGGATCAAGCAAGGCATCAGCGGCAAAATCAAATCTGCCGCTGGCAAGCTGAAGCCGTCTCCGCGCTGCCACATGAAATAGTCAGCTGACAACGTGGCCTAATTCTTGCGAGGACGAGCTTGGGTCGAAACGATTGGCGATGGGAATAACGGCATGCGCGTTCTGATCGTCGGGTCGGGAATTGGCGGATTGACCACGGCGCTCATGCTTCATCGCCGCGGCATGGACGTGATGCTGGTGGAAGCCGCCGCCGAAATCTCCGAACTCGGGACCGGTATCAATCTGTTGCCGCATGGCGCAGGCATTCTTCATGAACTCGGATTGGGTCCGCAGCTTGCGGCTGTCAGTCTGCAAACCCGCGCCATCGAATATCGAACCCAGTATGGCCAGTTGATCTTGCGAGACCCGCGAGGCCGACATGCGGGATCGCCGTGGCCGCAATATTCGATCCATCGCGGCAAGCTCCAGGCCGTCCTGCTCGAGAAAGTCCGCGCGACTTTGCCTCCTTCTGCCATTCTCGTGGCGCACCGCTTCGAGCAATTCGAAAATACCGCCGACGGTGTGATCGCCGTCCTGCGCCGGCGGGCCGACAACCTGCCTGTCACGATCAAAGCGGATCTGTTGATTGGCGCGGATGGCATCCATTCGACCGTGTGCCGGCAGATTCATCCCGACGCGGCGCCGCTGGTCTTCTCGGGCACCATGATGTGGCGCGGCGTCGTCGAAGCCGAACCTTTTCTCGACGGCGAAACCATGGTCATCGCCGGGCACCACGACACCAAAACCGTCGTCTATCCGATCGAGGCGCCAAAGGGTGGCGATCCCGTTCTGACAAACTGGGTGGCCGAAATCAATATCGGCAAGGACGCCTCCTACCAGAAGGAAGATTGGACCCGGCTCGCAAGCCTCGATGAATTTGCCGCGACGTTCGAGGGATTCCGGTTTTCGTTTTTAGACATTCCGCGGCTGGTTCATGCCACCAAGCGCATATTCGCCTATCCCATGGTCGACCGCGATGCCCTGCCTTTCTGGAATCGCGGACGGGTGACGTTGCTCGGCGATGCCGCGCACCCGATGTATCCGATCGGTGCCAATGGCGCTTCCCAGGCAATTATCGACGCGTCAGCGCTCGGACAGGCATTCGACGAAACTGCTGACGTCGAGGCCGCCCTTGCGCTCTACGAGCAACGGCGGCTACCCGCCACCGCCCAAGTCGTCACCAGCAATCGCGGCAAGGGGCCGGAAGCCGTGCTCGAACTTGCACGTCAGCGCGTGCGTAGCCCCGAAGACGATATCGCCGCGCTGATTTCGCAAGCCGAAATCGACGCGATTACCAAGAACTACCAGAAAGTTGCCGGGTTTGACGCGACAACACTGACAAATCGGGCTCAGTCGACCCGATGAACGTCGCGTCGAAATGGTGGTGGGCCTGCGTATGAGCCGAGCGCGGGTCGAGGACAGTGGCTCCCAACGCGTGATCTCCTGGAGCAGGAGATGTACCAACAGGCGGCTGACATGACCCAGAACACGGCTGTAATTGAGGTCGACACGACGATCGACGAGGGAAGATGGACGTCGTTTCAGACCGTGACGGTGCTGATCTGCGGAGTCGTAACCCTGATCGATGGGTTTGATGCCCAATCGATTGGCTTCGTTGCGCCGGTTCTTGCAAAGCAATGGGGTGTCGCTCCCGCCTCCTTTGGTCCTGTTTTCAGTGCGAGCCTGGTCGGGATGATGATCGGCGCCTTAAGTCTTGGGCCGATCGCCGATCGCTTCGGACGAAAGGTCGCAGCGATCCTTGCGATCGCGTTCATGGGCATCTTCACGCTGGCGAGTGCAAAGTGCACGTCGGTGGAGAGCCTCATGGTCGTCCGCTTGCTGACGGGCATCGGTCTCGGCGGTGCGCTCCCCAATTGCGTGGCGCTAAGCGGTGAATATGCGCCGGCGCGATGGCGGGCGACGGCGATCGGCGCCATGTTCTGCGGGTTTCCGCTCGGCGCCATGCTGGGCGGCCTGCTCGCCGCGCGAATTATTCCCGCCTTTGGATGGGAATCGGTCTTCTACATCGGCGGAAGCATTCCGCTGATCCTGATTCCGATCCTCGCGGCCATCATGCCGGAGTCGATCCGTTATCTGGTCGTTCGCCACAAGGAACCCAAACGTATCCTGAACCTGTTGCACAAGATCGCGCCGGAAATACCAGCGACGGAATCGAGCACGTTTGTAGTCCGGGAGAATACATCAGGCGGCGTTGCGATCAGCGAGTTATTCTCCCACGGTCGGCTACTCCGAACACTGATGTTGTGGGTCTCGGTCTTCGCAAATCTTCTGCTGTATTATTTCCTCATCAACTGGCTGCCGCTGCTGCTGCAACAAGCCGGTCTTTCTCTCAGCAATGCGATCCTGCTCACCGCCCTGCTGAATTTTGGCGGCATCGTCGGCACGATCGTGTTTGCGCGAAGCCTTGATCGTGCCGGCAACAGCCGTATCCTCATTTGGGCCTTTCTCGGCTGTACGGTTTTCACCGTGTTACTCGGTTACGCCGGCGCCAATGTGCCCGTGCTGGTTTTCGCTGTGTTCCTTGCCGGTTTCTGCGCCAACGGCGCCTTGAACAACCTGAGCGCGGTCGCCGCCAATCTTTATCCTACGAATGTTCGCGCGACAGGCATCGGCTGGGCGCTCGGGTTCGGCCGCGTGGGGTCGATCACGGGACCAATGATCGGAACCTGGCTGTTGGTGGCTAAGGTGGAACTGGCCCATCTGTTCACGATCATCGCCCTTCCGTCGTTGTTCGCGGCAGTCGCCATGTACGTGCTGAACATGCGGCGATCAGAGAGCGGGACGGACCGAGTAGCCGACGCGGCCCGGACGGCCGACGTCTAAACGGGCACGCGGGGCAATCCGCTATGGCCGATTGCCCGGCAGCATCAAACGGCACCCTCAACAACGGGGATCAAACTGATGGGCATTAGCGTCGGCGTCGTCGGGCTCGGGATCATGGACCCTCGCGTAGCACCACTCAGCATTACAGCCTGCTTCGGGAACGCTAGCCAGACCGTTCAAGAAGCGCCCGATTTCGTTGGTTTAATACTGGCACGCACCGCACGTTTGATCGGGTGCGGAGAGCAATTAAAATAGAGCCGCGCCAACCCGAAGGCTGACGCGGCAATGGCCGTTCTGTTGCTAGGTGTACCTACCCCGAACGGTTACGCCGCGAGGCGCACTTCGTTCAATGCAACGTTATCGTTTGCATTTAGGTTTTTGACCCGATAACGGCGGTATCATGCCGAGCACAGTTCATAGCTTCTTCGCGACCATCGATCCTATTTCGCCCCCGCCTTAACAGCTTTGGAATTTCGCCTTTCGACAAAATCAATCTCACCGAAATGAGACCTTTAAGCTCAAGCTGCTAAGGTGGAGGCGCCGGGTACTGCCCCCGGGTCTGCCCGCGGTCCGCACTGAAGTTCAGCGCCATCGTCTTGCGACTTGATACCTATACGCGCCATAGCTTTCGAAAGCTAGGCCAAACGCAACGGGACGGCCGCGCGGCTGACTATATCTCCGGCAGTTCAATCGGGCTGGTTGCAGCGAACGATATTTCACCCAATACGGTATGCCATCGACCCACTCTCATGACGCCTTCGAACCCAAAAGCGGCGAGCCGGAAACCTTTGACTGCTTCGGTGAGTCCGACCGGGCGATATTGGCGACTGCTTCGATCACGAGCTTGAACGATTCAAACACCACCGAAGCGTCATCCACCCGATCAGCTTGTCCAACTCCATCATCGCCCAGGAGAGCGAGGATAACGGTCGAACTGCCGCCTTTTTTACTGATCCTACGCACCGCGTAATGCATCATCGCATCAGAAGGACTCTCCACGTAACAGATGCATATGAGCTTCGCCTTCGATAGATCGAGCGAGAAAAGTTTCGACATTGAGAGCGCGTCGGCCTTCTCTGCCACACCGCCAAAGCCTCTACGTTGAAACATTTGTGCGAGAACGATCGCCGCAGCCTCATCCAGCTTACTTGAACCTGGAATACAGATAATCGCCTTGGGCGATTTCCACTCTTCCGGTAATGACCTGACGTCTTCTTCAGCATTCTCGCTCGAGACAAGGGCTCCAAAACCGGTATCTTTTTCCTCTTCGCTTCCGTCAGTCCGAACAATATCGTCGTGAGCTTCCAGGTCACCGGTCAGATCGGTGACCGTACCCAGGATGCGGTCCAGCCTATCCTCGTCGAGGTGCCCCAGGCGGCGGTCCGCTGCAGCCAGCCTCAAGCCCTTCAGCATGATCTCGTCATAGTAATCTTCCAGCGAAGCATCCTTTAAAAAGGCCCGTGCTTGCTCCGCAGCCTCGATTGGATCGCCGGCCAGCATCCGCTGGTATGCAAGTTGAGGTGGAGTAAGGGGCGGCTGATCCCCCAACATGATGTCGAGAAACTGAAGTCGGTCCACATGCCGGCCAATGACGACCAGACAAACAGTAAGTGGCGTCGCGAGGACCAGTCCTACCGGGCCCCACAGCCACGTCCAGAAGGAAGCGGATACGATTATCGCAACGGGCGAAAGGCCCGTGCTGTGCCCGTAAACCAAGGGCTCGATGACCTGACCTGCAAGTAATTCGAGGCCTGCAAATAGAGCCGCAGTTAACGCCAACATTTCCCAGCCGGTGCCGACGGCAGCAGCCAAAATCAATGGAAACACTGCTGAAATAAGCGCGCCAATGTAAGGTACGAAGCGCATGATCATTGCAATCAGGCCCCATAGTGGGGCGGACGGCACACCGATCAATTCGAGGCCGACACCGATCACCAAGCCGAAGATTGCGTTAAATGCGATTTGTGTCAGGAAAAGCTTGCTCAGGCGTTTTCCGGCCTCGTCAAGCGCGGCGGTCGTACGCTGAATGTCTTGTGACCCTGCCAGGCGAACAAAGCGATTCCGGAGGTCCTGACGTTGCAAAAGTATGAACACAACAAAAATCACGACAATTCCGGTCGTGGTGAGGGGCGATAGAAGCGGAGCAATGATGGCGACCAGCGTCGTCAACGCGCCGGGATCGGGTTGCTTTACCTCAACGGGTATTGGCTTTTCACCGGGCTGACGAAGCAGATTTCCTGCCGATGGCGGACCGCCGGCTTCGGAATTCTGCAATTCCGTTTTCAATTCTTTTAGAACGTTTGACGCTCGCTCGAGAGTCCCCGAGCCACCCGTTAGCCCGCGAATACTTTCAATCTTGTCTTTCAATGTTTGCTGATAGCTCGGCAGATCGTCAGCAAGCCTCGTGGCCTGAGAAACCATCAAACCGCCCAAGCTGAAAATAACGGAAAATCCCAAGAAGACGACCACAAAGACACTGAGCGTTCTAGGGAGCTTCCATTGCTGCAATTTCGTTGCGAACGGTGCCAGTACAAAGCTCAAAAGCACAGCCAGCGCGACTGGAACGAAAATTTCACGACCAACATAAAGCGCTCCAATAGCCAATGTGGCTACCGCCAGATTGATCAATGTCGCGCCGCGTTCTTGTGTTAGTTTTATTTGAGCCGGCATTGCAGCGTCTTTCACGCGTAAAAAATGCCCATCTCAAAGCACTCCCCTGGAGTAGCAAGGGAGTTAATGACCCGGGTCAACACAACGCGCTCGAAACAACCGATTCAGCGGCGTTCGCGGGCCATGAGATGCCAGCGACGGCGGGTTCGCCAGCGGCAACTTGCGGCTGAATGACAACTGCGTCGATCATGGAGTCGCCCTCCCGCGATTTTCGGCAAATGTCGTTCAAGTGCCACGTTAATAGGCAGCGAAGCCGAACGTTCCTTTCCGGGAACTATTTAATTGCCGAACGATAGGTTTGGTCCCTCCCAAACGGCCCATGTTGCACTTCGTCTGGATCGCGCAGCTTATTTAGGACCGCAGTCCGTGGGACCTTTTATTCATTATGCACGTTTCAATCCTCGACGATCCAGCGGCCCATCAATTAGAAGTCAGGCAGATGAGCACGGAAAGCCAATTAGCCGCCGCCGCGCTTGATACCTTACACGGTGCCCGCAGCCTTCCTTCAGAACAGGCAAGCGTTATTCTCCGCGACTTCTTGAATTCAATCCGCTCCTCCAGTTCGAATACCGTCCGCATGACCGAGGCAGCAGACGCTTTGGAAAAGCTGATCGAGGAGCTGGAAGCAAAGGGCTCCGCGTCCGATGACGATTGGCAATCATCCATTGAGGCAATGCTCAGCCTCACGAATGAGGCAAGCTGACAGCAGCCCCCCAATCGCGAGAGCGCATCGTTGCGCACGCGTTGGCGATCATTCAGCTAAGGCAATCTCGAATCCAACACAGACCAATGCAGAAGTCGCAGCCTCGCGATCCTGCTCGTGACTTCCGCCGGAAACGCCGATGCCCCCGATCAGCTTGCCGTCCTGAAATAGCGGAAGGCCGCCGCCGACCGCCATCAATTTATTGACGTTCGTAAGCGGCGCCAGCTTGGGGTCGGCGATGTAGTCGTTCCAGATATGCGTGGCAATTCCGCAGGAGGCTGCGGTCCATGCTTTGCTGACCGCGACCTCTGCCGCGAAGAACGGCGCGCCGTCCGCCCGTTGAAAGGCGCGCAGATTACCCGTGACGTCGACGACGGCAATCGCTGCTTCGAAGCCGATGTCGCGGCAGGCCCTCAACGCTTCTTCGATGAGCGCGTTGGTGGCCGCAAGCGTCACCGAAGCCATCGGCATGGTCTTGGGAATGTTCTTGGCGATCTGTTGCAAACCGGCGCTCCAGCTAGGCAGCTTTCGGAATCAGTCCGTAGCGCTTCATGATCGCGGCCATCACCGCTGGATCTGGCTTCCCGGTGGCGATCTCTGCGGCGAGCTCTTCGAAGTATTCAGGACCCAGGACGCCGGGCGTGAGAATGCACAAACACTTCGCGACGGCGCCAGAATTGTTCGAAAAGCCGTGCACGACGCCGCGCGGGACGAACGCCGTGCCGCCGGGCGGGATGTCGCACCGCTCGCCGCCGATCGTGTAAGTGACCGTGCCCTCCAGCCCGTAGACGGTCTCCTCCCAGGACTCATGATAGTGCGGAACCGGCATCCGGCCTTGCGGACTGAGGATGAGTTCGAACACGTCGAGCCCGCCCTTGGTGTCGTGCTTGCTGCGAAGAAAATTGACCTGGAACGAACCAAAATCGATTACCTTGGACATCTCCTGCATTCCCTCCGCTGTTTTCTGTCTCATCTTCTATTGCATCGAACGCCGTACGCATCCCGATCGACTGCCACCATTCAGGCCGCGGGTCTTTCGAAATCCGCTGCGGCGATACCCATACCCGCATTCCATTGCGGGATGTCGTGATAATAGATGTGGCGTTGCCTGTGCGGACCGATGGCGTTCATCGCTGCATAAGCGGCGACCCATGTCCGAACTTCGTGGCCACCGCAGCCGGCGACTTTCGTCAGGTCCGCCTCACTCAGGGTGCCGACGGTAATCCGGTCACCGGCTTCCATCTGCGCCATAAAGGCGCGGTCCCACACTGCATTGAGCGGTGTTGCCTTGCCCTCTCCCCGCGCCAGCTTCCGGGCGATTTCAAAATTGGCCTGCTCGCGCGCACGTCGCGCCTCGATCGGAGGATTGCGTCCCGCAATTAGCATCTCCACCACCGGAGGCGGCGCCGTGTCGATTCGCGGAATCGGTGGATCGTGGCTTAATCCGCCTGAGCCGAGGATCAGCACCCGCTTGTTCAGGCCGGAGACCCATCGCCCGACGGCGGCGCCGAGCGCCTCGACGCGACGAAACGATGGCAGCGGTGGCGCGGAGCAGTTTATGTGAATCGGAATAACGGAATAGGAATCAACTTTGCCGGTGAGCAGAACCAGCAGCTGTGCGAAGCCGTGATCTGCCTGCATGCGGTAGGAGATCGCGACGTCGATATCCCCGGCTCTCACGGCTGACACGCAATCAAGCGCCAGATGTTCCGGGACCTTGAAGTCGCCGCTCCCGATGTCGAAGTCTCCGATCGCAGTCGCGCGGACACCGACCATGAACGGCGGCATCATGTCGTAGAAGACACCTTTGAAGTGATCGGGGCCGAAAATGACGACGAGTTCCGGATCGAACTCCTGCACTTCGGCGGCGAGCGCAGCGAAGTGCCCTCTCACGTCGTGATCCACCTTCGGGTCCGCTTCGACGTGATCCATCAAAGGCGTATGCGAGGCACAGATCATTTTCACTTGCATGGACCAATCTCCCTCACGCGAAAGTCGCGATCTTCGCGCGTTCAATGTGCCTCGCCAGAAATGAAAGATGCAAATCGTTGAACTCGTCAGGCTTTTCCCATTGCGGCCAATGCGCGCAATCCTGCATGACGACCAGCGGCTCGGCGTTCGGGATCGCCGAACAGAAACGCTCGCCGACCGCGATCGGAGCGGTCGGATCGTGGTCGGTCCAGATCACCAGGGTCGGAGATGCGATTTTCGAAAGCGAATTGTCGGTCAACACGTTTCGCATCCGGATATCCATGTTCTGCAGACAGAGGATATGCTCCATGGCGCGCAAAAATCCGGGCTGAGTATAAATGGCAAGTCGCAATTCAACGAGGTCGTCGGTCACGCGGGCCGGATCGTTCATCAGCCACTCGAGGCGCGCCCGCACCGTCGCCGGGCTTGCCTCCGCGACCGCTTTCATCGTCACGGCGTAGACGCGTCGCATGACGGCCGGATCGGTGTTGAGCCCGCCCGCTGTGTTCAGCGTCAGCGTCGCCACGCGTTCGGGATGATCGATGGCAAATTGCGCCGCGATCCATCCTCCCAACGATTCGCCATGAAGGTGAACGCGCTTGATTCCCAGCGCGTCGACGAAGTCCAGAAGGTGCCGGACATAGTGGCGTATCTCGTAGTCATGATCAGGCTTGTCCGTGTAGCCATGTCCGATCATGTCGAGCGCAATGGTTCGATGTTTCGCGCCGTGCGGCAAGAGATTGCGGATGAAAGCCTCAAGGTGCCCGCCCGTCCCCGGCACAAACACCACGGCTTCATCCGCGGATGCGTTGCCCGCCTCGGCGTAACGTGTGCTAACGCCACCGGCGTCAACATAAGCGAGGCGAAGTGCGCCACTCGCGACAGCTGGCCATAGATGCATAAACGTCCTCCCTGCCCCTTTTTGACATACTAGCATTCCAGTTTGGCTTGTAAAGCGGTACTTAACGCTGTTTGAGCCCTCGCGGGTCCAGAATTGGTCTGCTAGGATGGAAGAATGGATACGAATCGTTTCGAGGGTCGCCGGAGCGCGATCAGCCCCAGCAAACAGAACGAGATCTATGATGTTCTCGTCCAAAGGCTTGTCGCTGCCCGATATTCGTTCGGCGAGCGCATCCTCGTCAGAGAACTCGGGACCGAATTCGGCGTGAGCCGCCAGCCGGTGATGACGGCGCTCAACTGGCTTGCCGCGGACGGCTTCGTTCGGATCATTCCGCAGGTCGGCTGCCAGGTCATCAACCCGGACCGCAATGCGATCGCCGACTTCTATCTGATGTTCCAGCGAATGGAGGGTCTTCTCGCGGAGCTGGCGGCCGCACGCCGCACGGAGCAGCAACTTGGAGGCCTGCGTGAACAACAGCGGCGGATCGCTTCGATCGCCGACGATCGCGAAACTTTGCGCGAGCACTATGCCGAGCTGAACCGGAATTTCCATCGCATGGTTGCCGCGATGGCCCACTCCGCGCTGGTTGAAGAGAAGCAAAGCTCGAACTTCAACATGTCCGACTTCTTCATCAATCATGCGGTTGGTTTCGACACGCTCGGAGCTGGGGTCTTGCAAGAGCACGAGGCCATCATCGATGCCATCGCGCGGCGCGAACCGTCGGGCGCGCGCCGAGCGGCCGAGGACCACATTGCCTCAGTCGCCGCTAGAATCCTGGCCGGCAGCGAAAAGCGGCCTAATGGTTAGCTGACATACTTGCATGTCAGTCCGACCTTCAATATAATCCTCCCAAGACCATGCACGTTCTGCCGCCGGATGACCGCCAAAGAAGCGTACCGGCGCCGTCGATGAACGAATGATCGGGAGGAGCAAACAATGCACGACGAGGCGACATCCGCGGGCAACCTCGATACGCAAGCGCTTCATGCAAAGTATCTCGCGGAGCGCGACAAGCGTTTGGCCGATACGACAGGCCGGCAGTACATCGCTGCCGAAGGCGATTTCGCCGATTTTACCGAAGATCCCCATGTAGAGCCGGACTTCCACCGGAAGCCCCGGATCGAAGCGGTCGACGTCGTGATCGTCGGCGGCGGCTTCGCCGGCCTTTTGACCGCGGCGGATCTGGTCAAGCGCGGTGTCGAGTCGTTCCGCATCATCGAGCAAGGCGGCGACTTTGGCGGCACCTGGTACTGGAATCGCTATCCCGGCGTCCGATGCGATATCGAATCCTATTGCTATATGCCGCTTCTCGAGGAAGTCGGCACGGTGCCGACCGAACGTTACGCCACAGGAGCGGAAATATTCGCCCATTGCCAGGCGATCGGCCGCCACTTCGGCCTCTACGACCGCGCATTTTTCCAGACCAAGGTGGTCCGGATCGCCTGGAATGAAGCGGCGGCTCAGTGGACGGTGGAAACCGATCGTGGCGACATCGTCCGTGCGCGTTTCGTCGTGGTGGGCCAGGGTCCGCTAGCCAAGGTCAAGCTTCCGAACATCCCTGGCATCCGCGGTTTCAAGGGACGGATTTTCCATTCGAGCCGCTGGGACTATGGCTACACGGGTGGAGATGCGTCCTCCAAGATGACCAGGCTTTCCAACAAAAACGTTGCTGTCATCGGCACGGGCGCCACGGCTGTTCAGATCGTTCCGCGCCTCGCGGAAGACGCGTTGCAGGTTACGGTCTTCCAGCGGACTCCGTCGGCCATCGATGAGCGCAATAACGCGCCTACAGACCCAGCATGGTTCGCCAGCCAACCGAAGGGATGGCAGCGCCAACGCATGCAAAACTTCCTGTCAGTCATTACCTGCGCGCCCGTGAAGGAAAATGTCGTCGCCGATCGCTGGACGGATTTCTGGGTCCGTTTCGCGGCCGCGATGGCCGAGCGCCATCGGACGGGCGATACGACGCCCCCTCCTCACCTAATGCAGAAAATCGATTATTCGAAGATGGAAGAGCTGCGCGCACGGGTCGTCGCAACGGTTAACCGGCCGAACGTCGCAAAGTCGCTGCAGCCGTGGTACAATTATCTTTGCAAGCGGCCACTCTATAGCGACGATTTCCTTCAGGCTTTCAATCGCGACAACGTCTCGCTGGTTGATACCGATGGCCAAGGCGTCGAGCGGCTTACCGCAACCGGCGTTGTCGCCGGCGGCATGGAGTATCCGGCCGACTGCGTGGTTTTGGCAACCGGCTTCGATGTCGGTGCAGCCCCGCACAAGGTCGGTGGATACGAGGTGCTTGGGCGCGGCGGGCGGACACTGGATGCGAAATGGGAAAATGGCGTGCGGACGCTGCACGGCACTCAGATGGCGGGTTTTCCGAACTTCCACATCGTCGGAGGGACGGCGCAAGGCACTACCGCCTTCAACTTCACGCACACGCTGTCGATGCAATCCGAACATGCTACGGCGCTGATCGAACGCTGCCTAGCCCACGGAGTTCGGACAATGGAGGTGACGCCGGAGGCTGAGGACCGTTGGGCGGCCATTCTCGCGGAGAAGCACCACGATCATCAGCATTTCTACGAGGAATGCACGCCCGGCTTCTTGAACAATGAGAATGACTTCAAGGATCGGCCAACTTTTATCGGTTCGACGTACGGCGGAGGTCCGATCGAATACGAGCAGGTCATTTCGGACTGGCGCCGAACAGGTATCGAACGAGACACGAACGTCGTCTTCGAAGCCGCGCGAGCCGCTGTCGCTTAAAATCTCTGGAAGCAGTACCGGCCAATGACAAGCCAGTTCAATCCAAGCACGGCCGAAGAACACCTCGCGCGCCGGCTGCGCGATGCCTACCGCGGCGGCGCGATCGCGCCACTGCGGGATTATCTCGAGCCTGGCGACGGCGCTGGCGCTTATCGCATTCAGGATATGAACACCCCGTTCTGGCAGAGCGAAGGGCGACGGCTGGTTGGCCGCAAGATCGGTCTGACCGCCAAGGCAGTCCAGGCCCAGCTTGGCGTCAATCAGCCCGACTACGGCGCATTGTTCGCAGATATGGAAGTCCCCAATGGCGGACGTCTCGATCCAATGCGCGTGCTACAACCGAAGGCCGAAGCGGAGGTCGCAATAGTAATGAAAGCCGATCTGCACGGTCCCGACGTCACACCCGAGGCGGTTTTCGCCGCGGCATCCCATGCCGTGGCGGCGATCGAAATCGTCGACAGCCGTATTGCCGACTGGAAGATCACTTTCGCCGATACGGTCGCCGACAACGGCTCATCAGGCTTCTACGTGCTTGGAGAAGAGCGGCGCCGGCTCGATGGCCTAGATCTTTTCACCTGCGGCATGGCGACTGAGATCAACGGACAGATCGTATCCGTGGGCGCCGGGGCGGCCTGCCTTGGGCATCCATTGAATGCTGCGGCGTGGCTCGCGCGCACGGTGCCGTTGCGCGCCGGCGACGTGGTGCTCACGGGAGCACTCGGACCCATGGTCGCTATCAAGTCCAACGACCAAGTGACCGCGCGCATCGGCGGGCTTGGTCGTGTATCGTTCACGCTAGGGCACTGCGTCTAAAAGCCAGGGCAAAGGATCATGGATCTCGGGTTGCAGGGCAAGCGCGCCATCGTGTGCGCATCGAGCAAAGGGTTAGGATTGGCGTGTGCCAAGGCGCTTGCGCGCGAAGGCGCAAGCCTCGTTATGAACGGGCGCCATCCTGACGCACTCAATCGCGCTGCTGCTGCGCTTCGTGAGGAGGTGCCCGGGGCCGACATCAAGACCGTCGTCGGAGACGTCACTAACGAAAGTGTGCGCACGGCGCTTGTCGAGGCATCTGGGGAACCGGATATTCTGGTTAACAATGCCGGCGGTCCGCCGCCTGGCGATTTTCGCAAGTGGAGCCGCGAGGCGTGGATCGCTGCGCTGGACGCTAATCTCTTAAGCGCTGTCGAGCTGATCCGGCTTGTTATCGACGGCATGGTCCGCAAGAAATTCGGCCGCATCGTCAATATCACATCATCCACCGTGCGCGTCCCCATACCGGTTCTCGGCCTGTCCAACGCCGCGCGCGCCGGTCTAACGAACTTCGTTTTTGGTTTGGCGCCGTCGGTTTCCTCATCCGGTGTGACGATTAACAACCTGCTGCCGGGCCCTTTCGATACAGATCGGCTTCGCAATTCGAAGGAGATCACACGACATCTGACCTCAAATCCTGTTGCAGGACGCGTCGGCGATCCGGACGAACTTGGAGCGGCGTGCGCTTTCCTATGCGGCCGACAGGCCGGGTACATAACCGGCCAGAACTTGTTGATGGACGGCGGTCTGTATCCCGGAAACTTCTGAAATTTAGAACGCGACGGATATCCGTCGGTCCGTCGGCGCCGAGGCCGGCGAACCGACGGGGATAGTCGGGATAATAATGTGCCGGCGGACTGCCGCGGCTCGATCGAACCAGGATACTTTTCCCGCGAATACTGAGATTGTTGGACGTACGGCTGTGTCGAAAAATGTAGCGTTGTCCATCGAAACCGGGGAAGCACGCTGCTCCCATTTACTATACACTCATCCCCGCGCGTTACCTCTCGCAACACTCGATATGCAAATGCGAAGTTACCGGCGGCAGTAATACTGCCTTTCCACCGCCCGTTTCTCCAAATTCCTATTTAAGAAGCGACGCGTCGATGACGCTCGCCGGATCCATCTTGCTTTCGGGATAATCCTGTGAGGCAGCTACCCACTTCCAGGTCTCCGTCACCAGCGCCGGATCGAAATTTCCAAAACCTGTTCGCTTGGAAATCTCATTCTCGACCAGCGGCCTCATCGCTTCGAGCTCCACGGTATTGGTCGCCGCATCGGTATCGGGCGCGAGTTCGTGGACGTCCTTGCCGGCTTGGTCCGAATGCGCCAGAGCGAACTCGACGCTCTTCTTGAACGCGCGTACAAACTTCTTGGCGACCTCCGGACGTTCTTTGATGATTTTATCTGATGCGAGCAGCGACCAGTTGTAGCCGGACAACCCGAAATTGGACCAAGGAATCGTCTTCAGCTTAGCGCCCGACTCTTCGGCCAGCTTTGAATAGAGCGGCACGCTGGTCACCCAGGAAATCACGGCATCAACCTTGCCGGTCGCAAGCATCGGACCCAGCGCGTTATTGTCGACTTTCAGAAATTTCACATTGTCAGGATTGAGCTGATTTCGCTTGGCCATCAACGGCCAGACCTGGTTGGACCCCGAGAACGTCGCCGTCGCCAGCGATTTCTGATCGAGATCCTTGATCGATTCGATGCCTGATCCAATGCGCGTGACGATCGCGTCCGGCGACTTGCTGTAGATGGCGAGCACAGCCTTCGCCGGCAGGCCGGGGCTGTTGGCCGCAGCGTTCATCAAGGAGCTGAGCGATGCTGCCCCAAAATCGTCGGTGCCGGCAGCGACGCGCGCCACCGCATCGGATCCACCCCGGCCGATTTCAACGGTGACATCGAGGCCCTCTTCCTTGAAGTAGCCCTGCTTGATGCCGACATACGCAAAGCCGATATACCCGGCGGGGAACCAGTCAAGGACGTATTTGACCTTCTCGTCCGCCTTCACCGACACGCATGAGAGCGCAAGAAGCACCGCTATCGCGGCAGATTTCCTAAGAATGTGCACCGCCAGCTCCTTTTCGATTAAGCCACCCGTTCGACGTATCCTAGCCAGCCAATCGATCAGAGCGGGAACAGATAATGACGATGTAGGTTCTGGATTTCTGATCCAGCCGGTGCGCCGATATTGACGGCGCGACGTACCGCGACGCGGCTTGGATCGGTCCGCTGCTATAAAGATATTCAGCAGACATTGAAGCAAATGCAAAATCCGCCACTGGTTCAGATTTTGTGAAGCTGGAAAATAGCAAATTTGATTGCAGTCGACCTGCCTGTAGCGGACATTGACAATATGAACAGTCGTTCGACCGGCGCCAGCCTTATCGCATCCGCTCCTGAATCGTTGCGAACGCAACCGGCATCGCCTGAAGCTGTGGAAACGACGTCCTGGCTAACGGGACCGGCGGCGGTCGATCTCAAACACATTACCCATACGTTTCGCTCGCTTGACCGATCAACCGTCAAAGCACTTTCCGAGGTCGACCTGGAGGTGCGCCGCACCGAGTTCGTCTCGATTATCGGCCCCTCGGGCTGCGGCAAGTCGACGATCTTGCGGCTGATCTCGGGCCTGCTGAAGCCTTCTTCCGGAAACGTGAGCGTGTTTGGATTGCCGGTTACCGAACCGCGTGACGACATTGCTTTAGTGTTTCAGCGCCCGACGCTTCTGCCCTGGCTCAGTGTCGTCGACAACGTCACCTTTCCCGAGAAGCATAAGACGGGCCGCGTTTCGAAAGAGACCTCGGCAGGCGCGCTCGAAATACTGGAGATGGTGGGGTTACAGGATTTTCTGCGCAAACGCCCCTCCGAGCTATCCGGCGGAATGCAGCAGCGCGTGGCTATCGCCCGCGCCTTGCTGCAGGATCCGGATATTCTCCTGATGGACGAGCCGTTCTCGGCGCTCGACGCGCTGACACGAGACGAGCTGTCGGTCGAGCTCCTCGATATCCTGGTTAGACGGCCCAAGACGGTGGTATTTGTCACGCACTCAATCCAGGAAGCCCTGCTGCTTTCCGACCGGATCGTCGTGATGAGTCCCCGACCAGGCAAGGTCACGGAAAACATCACCGTTCCGTTGCCGCGCCCCCGCGGGCTCAATTCGATGCTGGATCCACTGTTCGCCGAGATGGCCAGCGAGATCCGATCCAAGGTCTTCACCCGCGCAAGGCACTAACATGCTCCTCTCCCGGTTGTCTCCTGTTCTTGCGCTGCTCGGTGCGCTGCTTGCCTGGGAAGCGATGTGCGTGGTGTTTGCTGTGCCCTCCTTCGTGCTGCCGCGTCCCAGCCAAATTATCACCGCGGCTCAGGAAGTACCGCTTAGCACCTGGCTTGAAAATATCGCCGCCACGCTGCAGATCGTATTGGCCGGCTTCTGCATTTCCTTCGCGATCGCCATTCCGCTGGCGATGGTGCTCGTCAACTCCCGGCAGCTCTCCAACACCGTGGTTCCGCTCCTCGTTATCATTCAGTCGACGCCGATCGTGGCGATCGCACCGATCCTGGTAGTCACGCTTGGAGCGGGCACGTCACCGCGCGTTGTGATCACCTGCCTGATCACGTTCTTTCCATTGGTCATATCGACCGCGACTGGCCTGCGCTCCGCGCCCGCCGAATTAATAGAACTCTCGGAGTCGCTTCGCGCTCCACGCTTTCGCCAATTCACGCAGATTCGGCTGCCTTATGCGGTGCCCCATATTCTTGGTGCCGCCAAGGTTGCCGTGACGTTGGCGGTCATCGGCGCAGTGGTTGCCGAATTCGTCGCAGCCGATAAGGGCCTTGGCTACATGATCGTGAACTACACAGCCGTTTTTAAGCTCGGCCGCGCGTTCTGCGCATTATTGATTCTGCTGTGCATTTCTCTCACGCTCTACCAGCTCGTCGTGCTGGTGGAACGCACCTTTTTTTCCTGGAGCCTGCCCAGCCGAAATTAGATCACTGCGCATAGCCGTTGAGATTGGCCTGGCGAACGATGCGCACGGCTTGATCAACAAAATCGTCGCTGACCTTTGAAGGCCGCCTGCGATATGGACGAACGGCGATCAGGTTCGACGGACGCGTGTGGCCGGCCAACGAGCGGTAGACAATGTTGCGGCGCTCGGGAATGCAAAAGTTGAGGAGTGAATAGCCGAAGCCGTTGGCGACGAGGCTTCGGACCATTTCGGCCGACGGCGCCTTTAGCGCGATGTTCGGCTGGACGCCCAGGTCGCCGAAGATAGACAGGAAATAGTCTCGTGTTTTCGGGATATCGAGCAGGATGAAGGGTTCATCCGCGAGCGCAGCGAGGGAGATCTCCTGGTTTGCCGCTAACGGATGCGACTCCTGCAGAACGCACTGGGCTGGTGCGCCTTGCAACAGCGTCGTGTGCAAATTTGGCGAAATCTCGAAATCGAGAACAAAAATCACATCGAGCCCGCCATCCTCAAGTTTCTGCATCAGGCTCCCGTGCACATCAGTCTGCCAGGTAACCTCGGTTTGGGGAAAGCGCGCGCGAAAACTTTTGACCAGTGGGGGCACGATGTTTGGAGCGATATCGCCAAGACATCCCACCGCGATCCGGTTACGAAAGCGTCGTGCCCTGCTGGATCGAACCGACTCGATTTCCTTGACGCGTCCGATGATGTCGCGCGCCTCCAGCAGCAAATGGTGACCCGCCTCCGTCAGTGTCAGGCCGCGGGCGTGGCGGCGCACGAATAACTGCTCTCCCAGGATATGCTCGATGCTCGATATCGCGCCGGAGATCGCCGGAGGCGACACATTCAGCTGTTCGGCAGCGCGCAGCGCACTCTCGTTTTCGGCGGCGGCGGAAAAATACACGAGGTGCCTGAGCGTCAACCGCGGGATCCCGGTTTCGCGCTCGGCTTCGGATGCGCCTAGAAGATCAGCGCCGAAAGCCTGCCCGAACGACTGAACCATGTTTCCCATCGCGACATCCTTGCTGAGCCGGTATTGCTGGACTTTGTTAGGCAAATTCCGTGCCATGCTCTTGATTTGCTATCTGATTTCTCGCTGTATTCAGAAAAACTTACCCAACGAGGCAATAATACCGATTTGCTTGCATCCACTTGCCGCATCTAGTCTCCGACATGACGGCAGATCAGCCGCGGGTCCGGAGGACAGAAGTGACGACTGACGTCTCGAATCTGCAACTGCGGAACCCCTGGTCCTGGTATCCGGTGGTTGCATCCGCGGATTTGAGTCCTGGAACCGTGCTCCCGGTTGTCCTGAACGGGGAAAAGCTCGCGGTCTGGCGGTCCAGCAAAGGCAAGGTCAACGCCTGGCATGACCGATGCCCACATCGCGGCATGCGCCTGTCGTTCGGCGCGGTCAACGGCGAAACGTTGATTTGCCCCTATCACGGTTGGACCTTTGGCGACGATGCCCGTTGTGTTCGCATCCCCGCTCATCCCAACGTCATTCCTTCGCGCGCGGCAAGGGCGCGACTGCTTGCGGTTGCCGAAGTGGACGGTCACATATGGATATGCTCGGGTGAGCCCGCCCGGAGCGAGCCTGATGCCGATTCCGCTTACACTCCGGTGCGGACGATGCATTTGCAACTTAGCATGGAGAACGCCATCGTCGCGTTCCTCACGCTTCCATGTGCCGCCGGAGTTAAGGTTCAGCCGCCTGAGCACATCGAATGGTCGACGTCGAACGCCGGCGCGGTTGTTGCTCGCTCAGAAGCTCTTACCGCAAGCTTCGCACTGCCCTCGTCGGTCTTCTGCGGAGCCACTACTGAAACTGGCAAGAGCACGTATCTCATTCGCATTCAGCCAACCGATCTCGGCGGTTGCGCCGTGCAAGCCAGCATGACGGTTGGGGGCGACGCTGTCGCTTTCAACCGGGCGCTGGTCGCCTTTCGCGCCGAGATCGCGCAAGACAAGATCAAGTCCTGGCTGGTATCGGCGTCTTCGAAATTTGAAGCCGCGGTCCCGGTATTGGTCGATGGACTAACGCAAGGAGAAGCCCCTTGACGCGCACGAATGATCAAGTCGCCCTCAACGAATGGTACGCCATCGCCTTTACGGCCGAGATCCCCAAGGGCAGCTCTGAAACAACGACCTTGCTCGGCCAGAATCTGACGGTCCACCGCAGCTGGGATGGTGCGTTTCAATGTGCGTTGTCCGACGGCGCGAGCGAGACGCCGCCGCTTTTGAAGGAGCGATATGGTTTCCTGTGGGTATCGCTGGGCCGGCCGAGCCACGATATCGTTGAGATACCGGAATTCGAACAAAGCGGACGCAAGTTCATTCATCGCGGGCGCATCGGCGTTCCCTCATCCGGGCAGCGCGTAATCGAAAATTTCTTCGACCTCTCGCACTTCAGTTTCGTCCACACCGGCACGCTCGGCGGCTACGACTCGGCGGAAGTGCCCAAATATTCCGTTGAATATCGCGAGAACGAACGGGAACTCTGGGCCGTCGGTTGCAGCTTCGTCCAGCCCAAGGCCTCCGCGGCCGCCGGCGGAGCCAGCACAGTCTATTACGACTACCGCATTCCCTCGCCTTTCATCTCCATCATCTACAAGGACTCGCTGGTCAAGGTTGGCAAGAAGGATCTGATCGGTCTGTTCGTGCACCCGCACGACGAGGAAAGCTGCACCGTGCACTCATTTGCGCTCGTGCACGATGATCAGAACAATGCCACGCATATTCTGCACTTCTATCACGAGATATTCGCCCAGGACCGCTCGATCCTTCTGCATCAGCGGCCGAAGAAGTTGCCCGTGCATCCCCGTCGTGAAATTCCAACGATTTCCGATGCGAGCTCGATCGCCTATCGACGCTGGCTCGATCGCTCCGGGCTGCAATTCGGCCTCGATCACACTTCGAACTAGCACCTCCACATGATCCGTCTATACGACTACATTCTATCGGCCGACTGCTACAAGGTTCGGCTGCTCTGTGCGCTGCTCAGCGTCGCTTACACGCCGGTCAAGGTCAACGTGCATCCCGGACGCGAGCATCTCTCGCCGGACTTCGTCAGGATCAATCCCCGGCAAAATATTCCCGTTCTTGAGGACGGCGAGCATCGCATCTGCGACACCAACGCCATCTTGATTCATCTGGCGCGACGCCACGATCCATCTGGTCACTGGCTGCCGAACGACGACGTCACCTTTAACCACGTGATGGAGTGGCTGGGCTTTGCTGCCAAAGAACTCGACCTGCTGCAGACGCTACGAATGCGATCGATTACGGCAGGCGGCGAACCGTCGCCACGGGAGCTGGAAGCGGCTCATTCCCATTTGACCATCATCGAGGATCATCTCGCCGAAGGCGATCTGACCGGACGGCCTTGGCTCGCTGGACACGCACCGACCATCGCCGATATCGCGGTTTTTTCGCCAGCCGCACTGGCAGCCGATGGTGGAGTTGCGCTCGACCGTTATCCCGCTCTGTGGCGCTGGCTCGACCGCGTCAAGCGCCTCGACGGCTTCATCGTCATGCCCGGCGTGTTTCCAAACCTGGCCGGCGCCGTATGAAAAACCGCGCGGCCAGATCGTTTGTTAGTGCGAGGTCGGGCTGAGCAGCCTCGCGTCAAATTCCAGCGGCTCTGCCGCGACGCGCGCCGCAACGGCCGCATATGGCTTCGTCAGCATCGCAGCGCGACCAATCACGTCGGCGAGATCGGTCTCCATCGCTTCCCGTATTCGATCGACATCGCGGCATAGCGACGTCTCGTCGACCGTGCGGCATTTTCCGTCTGTAACCACGAACCGGCCGCCGGCCATCACATGGGTCACGCCACGTCCGGTCTCGCCGTAGACGAGTTGCCGGACTGCGCTGTTGAGAGGGCGCCATGCCGGCCCGGTCGCGTCGACGAAAGTAAGATTGGCGTGGTAACCCGGCGCGATGCGACCAACCTGGCCTTCCAGGCCGAGCAGTTTCGCACCACCAGTGGTCGCGGCCCGAAATGCAGCGGCGGCGGCCGTCTGGTCGTTTGATGCCGATTGCATACCCCACAGCAGCGCAAACGCCTTCATCGCCTGAAAGATGTTTTGCGCATCGCTTGCACTGCTGTTGTCGCAGCCAAGTCCCGTCGCCACTCCGGCATCATGGTATCGGCGAACCGGCGCGAAACCGTTCATCAGCTTGAGATTGGTCACGGGATTGGTGGCAAGTCCGACGCCATGTTGCGCCAGTTCGTCGATCTCGCCCCCAGTGATCCAGACACCGTGCGCAATCGTGAGACACGGCGTCGCGACGCCGAGCCGCACTAGCCTACGCACCGCCGAGCCAACGTCGCTGCCAAGCGTGCGCCGCGCTAGTATCGCCTCGGCCCGCGTCTCGTAGAGATGCATATAAAGACGCATTCCCGTCTCGGCGGAATATCCCGCGGTCCACCGCAAGAAGTCATCAGAGCAGATTTGTGGCTGAACCGGACCGAGCGCCCAGGACACGCCGGGCATTGAAACGCCGGTGAAGATCGATATGAGCTTTTCAGTTATAGGTCTGAAATCGCTCCCGTCACCAAGACGCCCGATCTCGTCCGCGGCAAAGCAATCGTCCGCAAAGGGAATGCCGGATCGGCCCGCAAGGTCGCTATATTGAGGCGCGATCAGCGCCTCAAGTCCGGCTTCGGAATAGGCGCCGGCGACGGCAGCGGCGTGATCCGATGTGAAGTCGACAATCGTCACCATGTCCTGAATGGTGGTGATGCCGTTCAGCAGACATTCGACCGCATGGGCCCGCGTTCTGACGGCGATTTCTTCCGTCCGACGTGTCGGCCAATGGAAAGGGAATGCGACCGCGCCCCAGGTTTCAAGCGTCATCTGCTCGAATAATCCCCGCAACAACGTATCGTGCGAATGGCAATGCGCGTTGACAAAGCCGGGTGTCACGATCATTCCGCGCGCATCGAACGTCTTCGCAGCCTGTCCACGGCTACGCGCCTCGTCGCCCAGCGCGACGATAACCGTGTTCTCGACGAGGATGTCCTGCGCCGCCGGACGATGCAATTCGCCTTCGGGATCGAGCACCAAGGCTCCCGCGATGAAAATCGGCCCCCGTTGCCGGCCGATATCGGGGTCGACCGCGAGCACCTCGATCACGTTTCCGATCTGGGGTTGGGATCCATGTAGCGCGCCAGTTCTTCCGGCGTTGCGGTCGTCAGGCCCGCAAGGCCAAAGGCATCCAGATAAATTCGCCGCTCGGTGGCGAGGTCTTCAATGCACAGGCGCGGGTCGTTACCATTGGTATCGATGGTAAGCCGCACTTGGGCGAACTCGTTGGCGATGATCCATTCCCCGTCAATACGTTTAATCATTTGCGTCCCTAGATCAGGAAGGGCGTAGATTCCAGCACCTCGCCGTTCTTCA
>Ga0206804_10118_pt1 | contig 23661 bp, 20 predicted proteins | sample Alteio_BWOrgCont_62_FD_152888 | JGI IMG/M metagenome (GOLD analysis project Ga0206804, IMG submission 152888) | Enriched cells from forest soil in Barre Woods Harvard Forest LTER site, Petersham, Massachusetts, United States -... | ecosystem: Environmental > Terrestrial > Soil > Temperate forest >... | reverse complement strand
GCGCCGTTGGCGTTTTCGTTCGCGATCACTTTACTACTTCGAGTTCCACTTTCGCCGTGCCGGAATGGATCATCTTCAACTGTTCGGCGGCGGCTTTACTCACGTCGACGATGCGACCTTTGCAAAAAGGGCCGCGATCCGTCACCCGCACCGTCACACAGCATCCGGTGCTGAGATTGCGAATCTGGAGGAGCGTCCCGATGGGCAGCGTTCGATGAGCGGCGGTTAGCGCATTGGGATCGTAGCGCGCACCAGTGGCGGTTTTTTTGGAAGACTCCGAGCCATACCAGGAGGCCATTCCTGTTTGCGTGTCCATGTCCATCCCTGTGACCGCGAGCGGAAGAAAAATAAGCAGGAACGCCAAAATGAAGGAACAGTGATTCATCGACCCTCCAGCCTTCCATCGCGGCCCAGCCTGTTCATGGTCTTACCCAAGGTGTGGGTATTCAATTCGCAATTGCCGGGCACCGCGATTCCGGCCAAACTCCGCACATGAATACGCGTTCCCTCCTCGCGGTCAGTTTCAGTGTCGTGGTGCTTTCTTCGGCCCTCGGTGGATTGATTTCCCAGGATGCCGGCAAGACCGAGCCCACCGCGGTGCGGGAGCCCGCGGATTCCAGTTCCGCTCCGAGTGCGGCCGCGCCGGCTGCGCCGTCCAAGTTGTCGCATGAGGACATGGAAAATCAGAAGGTGTTGCTGAACCGTCTCGTGACCCGGCTCCAGCACAGCGCCCGATCTTTCATTTACCTACGCTCCGTCGGCTTTACCGAGTCGGATGAAGAATTCGAGCGACTCATCTCCACGAACAATGCGATCTTCCGCCGGGTGCGGATCGTGCGCCGCGACGAACAGGGCAACCGGCAAATCCCCGGCTGGCCCGGCATCGCCCTGACGTCGGAATACAAGGACCAGGGCGAACGGCGGTAGCAGGACTGCTGTAGAGGAGGCTGGGTCAGCCGCCTTTCCACAGTACCAGGCGGCTGCACAGCGCCAACGCTCCGCAGCTTTTGTGGATCGAGGGGAATTCTTAGTCCTCTCTTTTTTGTAAGATCGGCCCGATTGCGGCCGTTTAGTTCCTGGATGAACCAGACCCACCGAATGCCGAGCCTTACTGCCAAATGACTTTCGAGGTTTGGTCAGGAAATACGATGGATATAGCTGTGACCCGATGAAGACGTTCATCGCGAGTCTCGCGGCGATCCTTCTGTGTCAGATCCAGGCTTGGGCGGCTCCGGCGTGGGAAACGACTTATTGGGTGTGGCATCGCGAGTCCCCCTTGAGCGCCGAGGAGGTGCGGGGTCTGGGCCGGCAGTCCATACGGAAACTCTATTGGCATGCCGGCACCCTGCGAGCCGGAGGGTCTGCGTGGATTTTGGAGGGGAGGCTGCAGCTTCCGTCGAATGCGGTGGCGGCATCTTTAGCCATCGTCCCAGTTCTGCGGCTTTCGATCGACGGCGCCATGCCATTGGAAGAAGCGGCCAGCGAGTCAGTCTCGGCCGTGCTTGCCGAGGCTCTGCAACAGTCCGGCGCATCGGAGGCGCAGATCGACTTTGACTGCCCCGACCGGCGGCTCGCCGAATATGCGGTGTTTCTTGCCCGTTGTCGGGCGCGCATCGCTCCTGCGAAGCTCAGCGTGACGGCTCTGGCCGGATGGAGCAGGTCGCCGGCCTTCGAAAATCTTCAGGCCAGCGCCGACCTTCTGCTGCCGATGTTTTACGATCTCCTGCCGGACCGGCCGTCGGATGTGTGTGAAGGCCGGGTGCTTCCGTTGGTGGACGCGGGAAGCATGGCCAAACAACTGGCGTCATGGCGGGCCTGTCGTGTTCCGTGGCTGGCCGGGCTGCCGAATTTTGCCCGCGTCACCATTTTCGATGCCTCCGGGAGGAGCCGTGGCCATTTGCGGGCTTGGGATTGGGACGCGATTTGCTTCAGCCCTAATCTCGAGCTGCGCTCACCGTCTGTATCCGGGGTGACCCTATTCACTGTGGTCAGCGACACCGTGATCGCTGATACACCGGTGAAAAAAGGAGAGACTGTGGCTTGCCGTTGGCCCGATCCCGCACAGTTGGTGACGGCCATTTCTGCGCTCAAAAACTCCGGTGCCTCGGGCCTGGCCCTATTCCGTCTGCCCGGAAGCGGAACGCAGGGCGGGTGGTCACTCCGGCAACTGGAGACACTTTTGCGGGAGGACCAAGCGGGGCAGCCTGATTTAAAAGTGCGTCGCGCCCTGCACGGCTTGGAAGTCTCCAACGTCTCGGAATCAGATTTGCCACCTCGCTTGGCCGGCCCGGATGGTCCACGCGATCGTGGATGGCAGATCGAAGTCGAGTCCAGCGCCGGAGCGGTATTTCGCGAAGCGAATCCGGGTGAATTCGCTCATGTTTTCGCCCATGCCGATCCGGACGCCGCCGAGCCGCGCCTTGTGGCCACGCCCCTGGCCCAGCGACTCACCTATTGGTTTTCCGAACTTCGGGCTGGTCAATCGCGGCAGACCGGCCTGCTGCAACTCGCCCCGGACGCCGCTTTTTCTTCCTTGCGCTGGCGCCTCCGTGGCAGCGCGCAAATTTTCCCATGGCAACCCATCGAATGAAACTACTCGTCCTCACTATTTTTGCGCTACCCGGAGCGCTGCTCGCCTGCGGTCCGTTTTTCTATCCGGCGCCTCCGACGCTCGATCACTATCCGGAACGGCTGCCGGTGAAGACGATGAGCGAGCTGCTGCGAGAAACACAGCCACCGGTGGCGGACGCGGCCACTTTCGATCAGTTGGTGGAGGAGACACGGAAGATCGGCGAGGCGCTCGCGCTGAAACCGGCGGACGAATCTCGCCAAGCGATCGAGCGGATTCTTTCGCGCAACCGGACCGGGGAATACCGCAAGCGGATCGCGAATTGCCTCTACGACTTTCGCGACCTGCTCGAAAGCAGCGGAGCGCCTGCGGCGGAAGTCAGCCACTATGCGAACTGGCGGGTGGACGCCATGGACTGGGACGATGGCTTTTATGGCGGCCCGCCGTCGATTCAACCGTATGACATGGCACCGGAGGATTTCGCCGCGTCGCAACGCGCCTGGAAGGACACATTCGATAAAACCACAGGAATATTGCGCGAAGAAGTGGAGAAATCGTCCGCCGCCCTGAGGCCGCACTGGCTGGTGCAGGCGGGCGCCTGGCAATTCAAGCATGGCAGCTACGCGGAGGCCGGCCGCCTTTTCGAAGAGGTGATTGCCGAGTCACCGCGGCATCCGCGCGCCGAAGTCGCGCAATTGATGCTGGCGCGGGTGCGCACCGAGCAGTGGCGGGACCTCAAACGCGAGGGAAATCGGTGGCCGAAGGTGGTGGATCGGAGCGAACTCGACGTCAAGTTGAGGGCCGCGCAGGATGCGTTTGAGGTTTATGCTACCGCGTATCCGCACGGCCGTTTCGTGCTGGATATTCCGGGTTGGCGCGGCGGACTATTCCGCGAGGACGGTGACCCGATCACGGCGTTCTCCTGTTTTCTGGATCAGATGGACTTTGTCGACCATCCGGAAATCGTCCGGCGGGCGGTCGGGGAGTGTGAAGCGTGCCTCGATGCGTTCGAGGATACCTGGATGGCGAATGAGAGCCGGCAGGCCGGCATGGCGAGCGCGCTTCCGATCGACCAAATTGCCCGTCATCCGGTGGCGGCGCTCGCGGTTGTCTATCATTACCTCGACGCGGAAAGCCGGCGGGATTTCAACGACCTCCTGGAACGCGTCGAAAGCATGGATGACGCGGAGGTGATCGGCAGTTATCTTCCCAAAGTGCTGCGGATGCGGCGTGCGGGACGCGAAATCCTTCCCGTTCTGGCGGATGCTGTCGCGAAGCGCAAAGAGAACTACGGCGGCGCGGTGTGGCGACCAAAATATCTCGCGGTCCTGGCGTGGGCCGCAAGCGAGTGCGGCGAACAGACGCAGGCCATCCGGCTCTGCGAACTGGCCGGACCGTCGATTGACGGATGCGACGATTTGCTTTTTGTCCGGGCCGTCGCCCTGCAACGCGCCGGCGAACTGGCCCAAGCCATCGACGCGTTTCGCACCGTCCGGGAGAAGCATCCAGACAGCCCGCTCAGCGCCGAAGTGGGTTTTCGCATCGCGACGGTCTTGCGCGACAAACACGAGTCAGGTCTGGCGGTAGTCGAACTGGCCAGAATGGAGATGAACGGAACGTGGCAGGAACGCTGGCGTTGGCGTCAACAGAACCAGAACACGCCGCAGGACAGCGCGCTGATTTCACATCTCGGATCGGAAATAGGCCAATGGGCTGACACTTTGTTCCAGTTTGGACCGCTGGCGGAACTGGATCGTGGCTTTGCGGTCCCCGATCTCGAGCCGGAGATCGCGGGCCGGCTTCGCGAAATCCTGCGTGGTCGTTATCTGGCGCGCGAAGACTTCGCAGCGGCCGGGCGTTTCGCTCCTCCGGTCACGGAGGATGCCTCCGGAAAGGAGGTGCGCTCTCTCGAATTTCGAGATTTTCTGGTGGAACTGAGGGGCGAAGCGTGGCGGAAGGCGGTCGACGACCTCAGTCGACTGAAGCGGGAAATCGACGAAGCGAGCGAGCCGGTGGCCCGCGGGCAGAAGCTGCTGGCTATGGCGGACCAGTGGGCATCCTATCGCGGCCGCCTGACCTTGCCTTCCTTTCAGGATGATGGTCTCTATAGCGACGAATTCCAAAAGAGCTGGTCGATCCGCTATCGCAATGCGCAGGTGGCCGGCTTCACTTCGGGTGGTGCGGCCGAAGAATTCGACCGGCGTGATGAACTCCGGCACGCCTTCCACTACTATCTCCAGGCTGCCGACACGTCGCCGGACAAAGCGCTCGTCGCGCGGGCGCTCTGGCGGGCCAACGATGCGCTCCGCCGTATGGCCGAACTTTCGCCTTGGTCAGCCTCGCGCGCTTTCGAGAAGAATGATTCGGCGCTCTCGCGGTTGCTCCACGAGCGTCTTTTGAAAGAGTGCCCGGCTTCCGACGAAGCGACGCGCCTCAGTGTTTGGTGGAGTTTCCCGCCGCCTCCGGAATTGCGTTGGATGCCCGGCCCCGGACAGGACTACGATGTCAACGTCGCCATCGCCGATGCTTTTGAAAACCAGGACGGCGAAGTTCGCGATTCACCGCAGTGGGAGAATGGTGACGCTTTCGCCAAGCGTCTCGAGGAGGTCGTGGCTCAAGCCGGCACTTGGAGCAATCCCCAGCTCCTCAATGAACTCGCCGCTATCCGGGCCGACTTTCTTCCCACCTACACGAGCCCGCGCGGCTCCTGGCAGATGAACCATATCGACGACCTCTCGCTCTTTCTGCATGAGCCAGGCCTGACCCCTTCCGTTCGGGCGAAGTACTTCGCCGCACGGCTGGCGGAAAGGCCGCCGGATATCAGCGATCCGGAGATGCAGCCCTGGAGTGATTATCTGGCCTTCCTTGCCCTCGTCAGAGAAGAGCCGTCCGTCGAAAACCCTCAGACCGGCGAGCGCCGATCCCGTCCGATGTCAAAACGGATGCGCGAATTCCTGGATAAATTCCCGGCCAGCAAAAAGCGCGAGGCGGCGATGGCCCGGCTGGCCATCGCCGGAGTCCGCGAATCGCGCGTTCATTGTGGGGCGGTGTATGCGGAGTGGCCGGAAGCGCCGACATTAAGTGGCTATCTTGCCGTCGGCGCCGAACGAGGTTTGCCTTTTGACGCCAAACGTGTTTTTGCGGGACTCGACGCCTACGAGCACGAGTATCCGAGGGGCCGGTATCTCGCCGATGTTCGGCTCTGGCGTGGAGCGGCATCGATCGATGCCGGTGATTGGAAGACGGCGGTTGATCTCCTCGTCGCCACCCTCGACGACAAGACGAAATCCGATCTGCACCTCGACGCGGCGCTCAATCTGGCCGACGTCTTTATGCGCCTTCTTGTTACTCCGGAGGTTCGCCCCGAAATCATCGCCGCAATCCGCGAGAATCCCTCCGCCCAAAAGCGCCTGGCCCAATTCGCGCATAGCAACACCCTGGGCGCACGCCTGTCCTGTCTCGACGATTATTTGAAAGAGCAATTTGGCAGTGGCGAGGTGCGTCAGTAATTCCCTGGCAAAGAGAGTGGATCAAATGGGGTCAAAGACCGTGAAGTCTACGCCCCCAATTTTCCCTCCAATCCTATGCCTCTCAAAACACGCTCCTTCAAACAGACCGGCCATTTCGTGCAGGCGTTGCGAGACATCTGCTTCGCGGCGCTCCTGCTCGTGGCCGCCGCCGGGCGAGCGGCGGACGCGCCCACTCCCCCGACCCTCTCCGAGGCGGAGAAAGCCGGAGGCTGGAAGCTGCTGTTTGACGGCGCCAGCACGGCGGGCTGGCGCGGGTTGGGGATGGAAGGGTTCCCGTCCGTCTGGGTGGTCCAGGACGGTTGTCTGCGCTGCCTGGGCGGGGGCAAGGATGCGAACGATCTCGTCACGGTGGACGAATACGAGAACTTTGAGATGTCGTTCGAGTGGATGATCCCCAAGCTCAAGGGCAACAGCGGGGTGAAGTATCGGGTCCAGGAGGAGAAGGGAAAAGGCTACGCTTTCGGCTGCGAATACCAGTGCATGAACGACCCGGAGGCCTTCGACATCCACGCCAGCGGCGCGCTCTATGACGTGTTTGCGCCCGAGGGGAAAAAGCTCGCGCCGGACGGCGAGTTCAACCAGTCGCGGATTATCGTGCGGGGCCAGCACATTGAGCATTGGCTCAATGGCGTGAAAGTGGTCGATGCCGAGTTTTTCAGCGACGCGATGAATGCGGCGCTGGCCAAAAGCCATTTCCGCAACAGCGATTGGGGCAAAAAACCGCTCGGCCACATCATTCTCCAGGACCACCACAGCGAAGTCTTCTTCCGCAACATGAAGATTCGCGTGCTCTCCGTGGGAGACGCAAAATAGCTCAGTTCAGAACTTAGCGTTCCTGCGGAACAGGTGGCGGCGACGAAGCCAATCGCACGAGGACGGGAAAATAGAAAAAAAGGGAAACCGCGCCCATTCCTTCAAAGAGCAGCGCGAATTCCGGGAGTACGAAGACGCCGTACATCGCGGTGAACCAGCTGAAAACGAGCCCGAGAAAATAGGGAATGAGTGCCCATCCCGGGCGGCGCATGCGCGACAACCAAAAGCGGCAGCCTCCACAAGTCAGGATCGCCACGAGAAACAGGCTGATCACCAAGGCGTCCAATGGTCTTGAGAAGGAGTTGACCCGCGGATCGCTCCCGGTGCAGTAGTGCACTTCCAGGACCGTCGTGAGGGCCACGAACGTCCAGGCCAGGAGCATGACCGTTCTCAAAATATATCTTCTGAGTCTGGGGTTACTCATGTGACTTCGCGAAATGCGTTGATCGGTGGAAAGAATGAGGCCGTTGACACAACCGCGCTCTACCAAGCGGGTTGAGAGGTGGTTGTGTCAACCGCCTGACGCTTCTCATGCGACAGGTGGCACTGCATTGCCCAGTCTATGCGGGAAGAATCAACCACGGATTGCGCGGATTTCACGGATTCACGGATGATTTGCCCAGCGCGTTCTGTAATCCGCGAAATCCGAGTAATCCGTGGTTAAAAATCAACCCAGCCAAACGTCACTTCCCGAACCGAAGCGTCCGCTCAAGGCGTCAGCGCGAGGCGTTCTATCTCTGAGGCGCCGGTGGCGACTTTCATGCCATTGTTGCTTGGGTACAAGGGTGCGTGGCTGACGAAGGTGGCCAGGTAGGCGTAGCGGGTGCGGCCTTCCTGCAGGCGGCTGCCCAGGTGATAACAACGGCCCGTATCGATATAGAAGGTGCGGAGACGCTCCCCGAGGATCTCCTTTGCCTGGCCGGCCAGACCCGAGGCTTGCAGGGCGTCGTCGGAAACGCGGCCTGGAAAGAAATTGTTCGGGACTTTGCGTGAAGCCGGGTAGGGGAGGTAGGTGAAGGGGCCGTCCTCGGTCTTGGTGACGTCGTTGAGATAGACCCAGAACTTGAGCATCCGCGCGTCGTTATAGTCCCGGTGCCAGAGTTGGGAGTCCTGCCAGCGTCCGGTGAATTGCGAGCCGTGGGAAAGCAGCAACTGGATATCATCGAGCACCGGGACGCGGCCCCCGAAATAGGCGCAGGCGACCTTGAGTACAGCGGGTTGGAGGGCGAAGCGGACGAAAATGGAGTCGGACCGCAGGTCCTCCTCCTTGATAAACTCCTTGGCGAACTTGCTCAGGTCGCGGCCATCGGACGGCGATTCCACGCGGGCCATCGCCTGGCGGTCGAGTTCGGCTAGCAGGCCGGCATCGATCTCGTCACCTCCATAAACAAAGCCGTTGGCCGCCAGCTCCGTGGTGCGCTCCTGGAACCACGGTTCCTGCGCCTCGACCAGCGGTCGCGCCGCCCGCGCCCGCGCCCAGGTGGCGCCGGGGTGGCGGAGGTTGAGCCAGCCTTTTCGGAGAAAGCGGAAGGGGCTGCCCGAGGCGGTGGCCCGGCGGTGAAAACGTTTGATGCTGCTGGTGATGCTCATGCGGTGACGTGCGTTGGCCTCGATGGAAACGCCGGCGTGGGGGAGCGCCACGCGTCCAGCGATGGGGTGGCCTTTATCCCATATTTGCCGCTGACTTCAACCCCGGAGGGCGCAGCGGGCGCCGATTATCGCAGATGCGCCGAAAGGAAGAGTGAATCTCGTTGCCTGGGCGGCCTTTGTCTTCAGGTGGAAGCGGAGGGACCGCGTGACTACCTTGCGGCGGTGATCTTCGCCCCGAGGACGATCGGGAAAGGGGGATCGTACTTGTTGCACCGGAGATGGAGCGTCTCTCCCTTGTGCACTTCTTTGGCAAAGACCACCTGCGCACGGTCGTTGCCCTTCACCAGATCGCCTACGAGTTCGTGTTTGCTCAGGAGATGCCATCCTTTGCTCTTGAATTTCTGCTCGTCCCAAGCCTCCGCGACCCAGGCTCCATGCTTGTTCCCTTGGTAATCGAAGTTGCAGGCGAGGAGTAAGTATCCATCGCCCGTGACCGTGATAATGGCTTCGCCATCGTACTTATCGGCCGGGGTGTAACTGACTGCATGATAAGTCTCGAAAACGCGCGGAACTTTCGCCCACCCCGTCGGTTCCTTGCTCTCGACGAGTGGGGTGGTGTGCATGCCGGCGACTTCGATTTGCGCGGGATTCTGATCCATGGCCACCCAGTCGGCGGCGAACACGGAGCAGGGCAGCACGGCGATGAGGAGCGGGAGGAGTGGGTGAGAGTTCATGGGGTGGTGAAATGAGGATAGCAGGCGGAGCCGCTCTGGAAAAGGATGAAGGAGGAAGGATAAAGGATGAAGAGACGTGCGCTTCGCGGCGAGCGCTGGCGTTGTAGAGGCGGTTGTGCCAACCGCCTGTGGCTGGTGGAAAGGCGGCGGCTGGAAAGGATGAAGTTGAAGTGCGCTTCGCGAGGAGCGCCGAAAGGCGGTTGGCACAACCGCCTCTACACACTTTCCACCTTGCTCCATTCCGCGTCCGTGAGCTGCAAAGTCGCGGCGCCGATATTCTCCTGGAGGTGCGCGATGGAGGAGGTTCCCGGGATGGGCAGCATGACGGGGGAGCGATGGAGCAACCAGGCGAGAGCCAATTGGCTGACCGTCGCGTCGTGGTGTTTCGCCATGGCATCCAGCGCCCCGCCCGGCCGGGCCAAATCTCCCGCGGCCATCGGAAACCATGGGATAAAGGCCAGACCTTCTTTCTCGCAATACTTCAGCGTGTCCTCCGACTGGCGGTTGCCGAGATTGTATTCGTTTTGCGCGCTGACAATCGGAACGATCTTTCGCGCCTTCTTGATTTCGGCGGCTGTGACTTCCGACAGACCGATGTGACGAATCTTCCCAGCCGCTTGCAGATCCTTCAAGGCGCCGAGCGATTCCTCCGCCGGCACCTTGGGGTCGATGCGATGCAATTGGTAAAGGTCGATGCGATCCAGGCGCAGCCGGCGCAAACTCATTTCCACACATTGCCGCAGATACTCCGGGCGTCCCACCGGCAGCCACTGATCCGGTCCCTGGCGGGTCAAGCCGCCCTTGGTCGCGATGATCAAATCCGCGGGATAGGGATGCAGCGCCTCGGCGATGAGTGATTCGCTGACCTCCGGCCCATAGGAATCCGCGGTATCGATGAAATTCACCCCGAGATCCACCACCGTGCGCAGGAGCTTCCGGGCTTCCTCCGGGCTGGCGGGTGGTCCCCACACGCCCTTGCCGGTGAGCCGCATGGCCCCGTATCCGAGACGATTCACGTGGAGATCCCCGCCGATGGAAAACGTGCCGCTGGCCGCCGCGTTGGGTTGTGTCGATGTTTTCATGGTCTCGTGAATCGTTTTTGGCCGCGCCGTTGCGTCTCTTTCGCTAAAGAAATTGTGCGAGTTCGCCCGCGTGGGGCGGGACGGAGATTTTGGAAAACGCAGAGGCGCAGCGCGGCAGAGCCGCAACCCACTGGAGATCGGGAACGACGTTCAATCAGCGGGGAAAAAATTTAACCACGGATTTCACGGATCGAAGAATGCCGTCAATCCGTGAAATCCGTGAAATCCGTGAAATCCGTGGTTAAAAATTCCGGAATAATCTATGCGGCGGAAGATGATTTTAAAGGTTGGATGACTCGTCACTCCGCGACGGCGCGAATCGATCCGCTACTACTCCCGGAACCCGTAACGGGCGCCGATGGCGAGGACCTCAGCCAGGGGGAGCATCCCGCCGGTGCAGGTTTCGTCGGCGAGATTCGCGGCCGCGGCACAGACGCCGTAGCGCAACCAATCCTGGATGGGAAGGCCTTCGTGCCAGCCGAGGAGGACACCGGCGGTAAAGGCGTCGCCCGCTCCGGCGGCGCCTTTGATATAAGCGTCCGGCAATTTCACGCTGGCGTGTTCGTGAAACTGGCCGTCGTGGCCGAGGGCGGCGCCGCCTTCCGGGAAATGGACGATGACGTGTTCGCGCACGCCAGCGGCGAGGATCTGTTCCATGGCGGCCCGCAGCGCGGCGCGATCGAGGCCTTGGTCGGTGCGGATGGCTTGTCCGGTGACGCGCTCGGCCTCGAACTCATTCATAATGCACAGGTCCACGTGCCGGAGCGCCGGCTGGACGATGCGAGCAAAGCGGTCGCTATTTTCGCTGACCAGATCGATGCTGGTCTTGAGTCCGGCGGCTTGGGCCCGGGCGAGGACTTCCGCCGCGACGGTGCCATACTCCGGATGCGTCCCATCGAGCGTATCGAGCAGCAGCAGGTAACCGAGATGAAAGAGCCGCGCCGTGGTTTGGCCGAAATCGAAATGCGGCGAGTCGAGCAGCGCGTTGGCGCCGCGGGCGTGGAAGAAGGTGCGGCGGCCCGTGGCCTGGATGGTCATCACGTCGGTGTACGACGTGGGCGCCCGGTCGGTTTGCTGGAGGGCGGTGGCATCGATCCCAAATTTCGCGCAGTCGTCGAGAATGATCTGGCCGTCGGCGTCCTGGCCGACCAAACCGATGGCGGCGAGAGGAAAGGGGGCGCCGAGTTTGGCCAGGTCGATGGCGATATTGTAGGCCGAGCCGCCGGTGCCGTGACTGGTCGAAAGGATGTTGGAAAGGGTGTCCTGCGCCGGCCACGTGTCGATGATTTTGACGTGATCGATGATCCAGTTGCCGCCGGCAAGAATTCCTGAGCGTGTGTTCATGGGAAATATAGGAGCGCCGAGGATTCACGCCGCGCGCGCGGGGGCAAGCGGAAAGCACGCAAGGCTGGGTCGGTTGCCAGCCACCCAACTTCGGCACCCGGAGCGGGTGCCCTACAATTCACGCCTGCTGATCGGTACGCGGTGTGCGGTGCGGAGCTTCCTTTCAATTGTAGGGTCGGCGCTCCGCCGGCTGCTCACTACTCCATCGCCCCATAGGCCAGGGTCCAGAAGTCGGTGAAGACCTTGGGCGGTTCCGGGGAATCCATCATCCGTTGCGTGAAGAGGATGCCGATCAGGCCCTCGGCAGGATCGATGTAGGCGGTGGTGCCGTAACCGCCGGTCCAGCCATACCGGCCCGGGGTGTGGTAGATTTCCTGGCGGGCGATGTCCACGGACATGCCGAGTCCCCAACTGGAGTGGGCACCGAAAAAGAGTTCGGCCCCGGTGCGCTGCTCTGGCGTGAGATGATCGGAGGTCATCAGGCTCACGCTGGCGCGGGAGAGGATTTGCTCGTGCTCGTGCTGGCCCTGGTTGAGCAACATGAGGCTGAAGGCAAAGTAATCGTCGAGCGTGGAGACGAGGCCGCCGCCGCCGGATTCCGAGGGCGGTTCGGTCGCCCAGGCGCTCTGCATCGGGTTGTCAAAGTGCTCCAATTTGCCGGTTGGATGATGGAAGAAATAGAATCCTGGCAGCCGCTGGACCTTCTCGGACGGCACGAGGAAGGCGGTGTCCTTCATGCCCAGGGGATCAAAAATGCGTTCGCGTAAAAAGGCGCCGAACGATTGACCCGACACGCGGGCGATCAAAGCCCCGAGCACGTCGCCGCTGGTGTGATACATCCAGCGCTCGCCGGGTTGCGCGAGCAAGGGGAGCGAGCCGAGCTTCTGCAGCCAGTCGTCCATGGTCGGAGCCTGGGAGGGGAGCATCGGGCCGTCGCCGCCGAGCCGGTAGTCGCGAATCCACCTCTGGATCGGATAGGTATTCGGCATGGCCATCACGCTGCCAAAGCCCATGCGATAGGTGAGCAGGTCGCGGACGGTGATCGCGCGCTGCGCCGGGACGGTGTCTTCGAGTTCGGACGCGAGGGACTTGAGGACGCGCCGATTGGCCAGCTCCGGCAGCCAGGTTTCGATGGAGTCGTCGAGCCGCAGTTTGCATTCCTCGACGAGGATCATCGCGGCCACGGCGGTGACAATTTTCGTCAGCGAGGCGATGCGAAAGATCGTGTCGCTGCGCATCGGCGCGGCGCTGCCGAAGGACAGCGTCCCGAGCGTTTCGACATGCACTTCGTCATGGTGACTGACGAGGGCCACGAGTCCCGGCATTTGTTGCCGGGCGACATGGCCGGAGAGAATGCGCTGCAGGCGCTCGAGGCGGGAGGGAACAAGACCAGGGTTGCTCATATTTTCAGTTTCGACGGGGAGAGTGTATGGGATTCTTCTCCATGACGAAAGAGCGGGCGCGTTGAGGACAAATGCCCAAAAACCGCTCACCAGGAATCGGGAAAATCCTTTGGAAAATCTCCCATGGTGGCCAGCGGAGCGATTTTCAGCGGCGTCAAGCTTTGGGGAGCCCACGCGGGCGGCGATCGGATACGCGGCCATTTCTTTGGCGGGGCAGGGGACAAATCCCACCTCAAGTGCCAGCAAGTCGAGTTGCTGGCGCGAACTCGGCACCCACTCTCCCGCTGCTCGGTCGTGATTCGCCCCGGCCTGATGCCACTGTTCATCAGCCAATGGGAAAACCGTTACCGACTCTACCGCCGCCGTGGTGGGAACCACTTGCTGCGCATTTCGAGTGGTGATGGCATTTCCCTTGCTTTCTAAGGAGGGACCTGCCCTTGTCTATGAGTGCCACCGAGCCCAGGATGGCGCGCTTAGACCTATTGGCATGACAAGCGTTCAAATTTTTGTCCTTGGCGTGCAGCCCAGCGCGGCCTTATGAACAGTCATGCCTGTGTGTGCGGTCGCCCCAATTGATTTTCCGTTAACTTTTTCTGCTCAATGAATACGATCAATCAGTTTACTGAAGAGCAGATCAAAAGGATCGAGGCTCTGGCCGTGTCCTTCGCCAGGAAACTCGGCGAGGCCCGGCAAGGTATCATCGAAAACGAGGATAGCTTCGAGAAGAAGGGACTATCCCAGCAACTGCAAGATTCGGAGTCGTTTCGCGCAGAATATATCGAGCGGGCGGCGCAGAAGGCGGCGGCAGCCAAATAGTTTCCCGACGTTCCCGGCGCCGCGAGCGCCGGCACTCACCTGAATGTTTACGCGCCGCGGTGGCGCCGTTTTATTTTCCGGAGGAGCCTTTCTCTTGCGGAGTCCGACCCCCCCATACCATCTAATGCCGAATACCGAAGACTTGCTCCGTCAAATCGATCTCCTGATCTACGTTTGGGATACAGGAATCGACGCCCTCCATCGCAGCCACAATCTTTCCTTCACACGCCCCTCGGTGGATGAAATCCTCGGGGTGATGGAAGCGGCGCTCGACGACATCCAGGCGCATCTCCGCACCTATCGGATCCTGATGTCGAACTTCGATTGCAATAAGATGGTGAACTATGTGGCCTGGCACATCTTGCAAAAGCACGGGGACAAGTATGACACATTCCCCCTGTTTTTCGGGCATCTCAATTTCATAGACGAGAGCATCCGTGGCTCGACGGTTTTTGAAATTCCCTACCTCGTAACGATCGCGGAGAACCTGCGGATTTTTCACGCCAACGGCGAAAAGCTCGCGCCGTATACTTTCCTCAAAGGCGTGGACCTAACGTTCACCCACTGTGCGCGGCCATCGGGAAATGCGGGGCCACATGGATCGCCGACCGGCCTTTCCTAAAACGCTCCCCGCGCGAACCCAACTGCGGCCTGGTCTGGTGAACGGCAGAGCTGCGCGCGGTTCGCTTCAGTTTGTGTCGTTGCACCCGCGACCGTTCATGTGAGTTGCGCGGCGCGTGAAGTTGTTGTTATTTTTCCGCGGCGCGGAGCCGCCAGGCAGTTTCCCCGAAATCCAACCAATTTACCCCAGATGCCGCGCATTGCCGAATTGACCCGCCTCATAGATCTCCTAATTTTCAATTGGGATGCGGGCATCCAAGCGTTGCAGATTGGACGGGACGATTCCCATGCTTCTCCATCCACTTCGGAAATCTTTGAGGTGAGTTATGATTGGCTCTCCGATCTCGATCGCCACCAAAACGGGCCTGAAATCCTGAGGTCGGAGGCGATAGATCTCCTGATGACTAATTATGTGGCCTGGCACATCCTGCAAAAGCACGGGGACAGGTATGACACCATTCCCTTGTTTTTCGCACAGCTTCATTTTCTGACCGAGTCCTGGCCCAATGAAGCGCTGGGCCCCGCGCTCGACCTACCGAAGATCGCGCAAGATTTGAAGGCCTGGCATAAGCAGGGGAGGAAGGAGGCGCCGTACATCTACCTGAAAGAATTTGAACTCGCGCTGCGGAAGGGCTTTCCGCCGCCGTTAACGTTGGACGATTCTCCGGGGACTGCGGACGCTCCACTGTAAGAGCGCAGGGCCACCAGGGCGAGTTGGATGGAATCGGGCCGGTGGCGCTTGGCCAATTTGGGGCGAAGGGGAGGAGCGTCGTCGCCTGCGAGAGGTATCGTGATTTCATCTCAAATGGGGAAGGGGCGAAGTTTCCCGGGTGCCAAGAGATTCCCGGACTCCTGGAGTGGCGGAAGGTCCTCCGAGTGCTTTGCTTCGCGCGGGAGCGCGGAGGGGGAAATCGGGAGGAGGTTGGGGCGAGGTAACGCGTGAACGTCTTTCTGGATGCCAAGAGGATCGACTGACGTCACCGCAACCAAGCAACACTCCCACCCATGAACAAAAATGAACCCCTCCCCTTCGATAATTATGATCTCGATTCGCTGGTTCCCGGGCTGGCTGCCGCGGATCCCATGGTGACCAATCGCTTCGGGCTTTTGTGCGCGCCGAAGCTCGAAGGGCGTGGGATGTTCTTTGGGCTTTCCCAGGTCCTCGCCCGTGCGTGGGCGGAGCGCTGTATCGAGGCAATGACCACCGTTATGCCCGAACGCGTGGCCGAAGTGAAGCGGATCGGACTGCGCCGGTGGGTGCTCGAGTATAGCGCCCGGATGATTTTACCAGCGCCGGCGGAGGTCGGGTGCACCGGAAAACTGGGGCGCGATATGCTGGCTCTCCGCGTCGCGATCGATCGCTGGGTCACCCACCTCTCGCCCCTGCAGCAAACGATCCTGAAGAATGACATCGACTTTCCGGTGCCGAACGATGCCCGGCTGGCCGATGAACTGGGCGTGGCGCTGACCCAGATCCAGGCCCAGCGTGAACTGGCCTTGGTCCGGCTCATCCAACTGATGATGGGAGATGAAGCCGTAAGCGGCATTTTGCGCCGCATGCGGGCCGCCCAGGCGGCACGCGGGGCGGGGAATTGAGGCTCGGCGGAAGGAAAGCGAATGACGATTGAGCCATGGGAGGTAACGTTGCCGCGTCTATGCTGGTGAAATGAGTGCGCTCCCTCCCATACCCGACTATAGCGACGAAGCATGCCTGCGGGGACTCCAACGCGGTGACCCGGCTGTGATTGAATATTTTGTGAAGACGGCGGCCCCCCGCCTGCAGGGTTTTTTCAAGCGTTGGAAAACGTTATCCGCCGATGCTGACGACCTCACCATGATGTGCATCGAAAAGGTCTTGGACAAGGCCGACACCTGCCGGGGCAATCTGTGGCCCTGGATATTGAGCATCGCCGCACGTCTCGCGGCCTCGTGGTTTCGCGCGCTCCCCCCGCACCAGAGCATGGAAGGCGAGGACCTTGAGCGGATTGCCGCCTGGCAAGCGCTTCGGACGAGCAAATCGTACGAACCCGATCCGAAAGCCGAGCCGCCTCCGGAAATCCTCGGCAGGTTGGGCCAGCATCTCGCCGCCCTCACCGAACGCCAGCGAGAGGCACTGGAACTGCGATTCTCGACCAGTCCGCTGCGGCCGTATGAGGAGATCGGCGTCTTGCTGAGCATCCCCACTGGCACTGCCCGGAAACGAGTGTTCGATGCGGTGGAATTTCTCCGGAACGCGTTCGAGTCCGAAGACTCCCAATGAAACCCAACCCCCTGAATCAGCCTTTCACTCAACCCATCGCAACAAACAACCAGCACCAAACCAAACTATGAAACAAGAAACCAATGAAGCATCCCCTGCGTGGCTGACCACGACCGTTCAGAAGTACTGTGATCTAAAGAAACTGCCAGAGGCAGAGGCTGAGGAAGCTTTCCTCGCCAATTGCCAGGCCGCGGCCGCGCGCGGGCTCTGCCTGCGCCAGATGCGTGCCGAGCGAAAAGGCATGGGCCGTGTGCGTGTGCCACTCCGAGAATACATCGAAGGCATCGCCGCCCGCGCCGGAGTGCTCGTCGCACCGTTCTTCGAAGCCTACGGCGTCGCGCAGCCACCGCCGCCCGATGAGGCTTCCGCCCGAGGTCTCGCCCGCCTGGCGCGGATGATCGGCATGAACGAAGAAGAAGTCATCGCTGGCATTCGCCTGGGTTTTGACCCCTCCTGGACTGAGCCAATGGCCTCACTGGGGCGGGACGAAACGCTGCAAGTCGATGCGCTGCGGACCGGAACTGGGCGAGGGGTGTCTGCCGCGGCCACCGCGGCAATCGCCGCCGCTCAGGCCGTCTTCCAAGAACCCGAAATCTAGTGACACCCGGAGATAATGCGCTTCGTGACGATCACTCCCTGGAGCCGCTCCTGCCCGCGCGTCCTGCCATGAGAATGTGCGGCGACGATCCCGCGGCGCGTCAGGCGCTGGCTGTAGGGCGCACCAACCTGAGGGCAAACGTCAACCAGCATAAGCCGTGCACGCCGGAACTACCACACGTCCGCTTCCACGGCGATCCTCGCCTGCCAAGCGGCGCACTGGGCGGGCAAGGATTGGGGACGTTACCAGCCTGGCGGGATTTCTGGTCGGCCGTGAAGGAGCCCGGACTGAATGGTCCAGCATCACGGCCGGCCAGAACTAGGTGTGCTGCGATGCGTTCTCGGTGGCACATGGCCGGGTCAAACGAATGGCAGGCCCGGCGCACCAACTAACACCCGGCCTTGGCACTCAAGAGAGTGATTGCCGTGAAATCGAAAACAAGATGTTCTCGTCCGCCACCGCTTGGCGGCTGAGACGCAGCGGAGCCGGCTCCGGCAATCCGAATCCGACCGGATGCAAAGGAAACTCTGTTCCCAAATGCCCCCACATGAACAACGATTTTCAATATTGCCGAATCGGGGACGCCTTTAAGGCGGCGCTGAAGACAATCGTTTTCACCGGTGAAAGCTCCGTCTTGCTTGGGCTCCGCGACATCGGAAAGAGCTATTTGCTGCGTCGATTGGTGGAAGCGGTGCGCGCGGAGAATTTCGCGCCCATTGTCGAAGTCGATTTTCTCCGCGAGCCCCGCCTGACCACGTCACAGGACGTCCGGCTGCAACTTGCCGCGGCGGTTGAGAAGAGTCATCCACCCACATCCGGCAAGGACGTGGGCGAATCGGGAGAGGATCTCCTGTCGCCGCTGGATCTCTTGACTGAATGCCCCGGCCAAAAGCCGACCCTAGTTGCCGCGAATGTCGATAGTCTCGCCCATCATCAAGCACGCCGCTTTTTGCGAGAGGTGCAGGAGCGGGTGAAGGAAGGGCGGCTCGCGGTCGTCCTCACTGGGGAGGAGGATCTCTGCGACTTAACCCACGGAGACCACGCGGAATTTCATTGCAGCAATCACTTCGTGGTCCAGGGATTCGAGGTAGGCGAGTTTGCCGTGTACCTCCAGCGCCGAACGAGGTTGCTGCATCTGCAGTTCGAGCAAAGAGAAGCCGCGGATCGCTATCTCTATGAGCTTACTGGCGGGAATGTGCATCTCGCTCGGGCCATGCTCAGTCTACTCATCGAATACCGCGCCCGGGTGAACTGCGCCGACCCTGACGAAATGGTGACCGTGGAAGAACTCGAGCGTCACGGTCGGGACGTAAACGCCTTCAGCATGTTCGGTGCCAATATATTCCAGCGTTCGGCCGCCATGATCGACCGCAATCCAAGCACTTGGGGGGTGCTGGGGGCATTGTTGGCGACCGAAACAGTTTTGACCGGGTCCAACCAACCGCACGCGCTTGAACTCGCGGGTGTATGCGTGCGCGAGAGCGCTGGCGATTCCCCACTCCGGTTCGCGTCGCAACTTATGGAGCGTTTCGTCCGCGCCTACTATGATACGCGCCGCTGGGGCGATCGCTACGCCGCGCTCGGGGAATGGCCGCAAGCCTTCGAGGAATATCGCAACCTGACGCCCGATGCCCGAATCCGGCCAGCGAACGTCGATGATCGCCTGGAAGTCGTGGCCGCGGTCCGAGCGCTCAGCGCGCAACTGCACAACGTAGCCACCGATGGTGATGATAATTTGCTCAAGCTCGAACGGTTGCGCCGACTCTTCCGCCATGGCGTGGAAAGTATCCTCGGTTTCGGCTTTGTGCTCTTTTGGCAGCAGCGCGATGTATGGGAATTGCAGCCGAATGAAAAGGCTCCCGAGGCGGCAATGGATTTCGCACCAGAGCGCTTTGATAAGCTAGTTTTACGGCTGAAGCCGAGCCCGGGGGCGCGCGTCGAAGTCACACCGACGGAAGGTGTGGCTTTGCTGCCCACAGTGCGCGATGACCGGCACGAGGCTGTGATGGTCGGCGATTTCCAGACAGGTGTCGCTATCTCCAGCGACCGGGCTGCTTTGTTAAAAGAACTGCTCGAGCAATTTGTCCGCGCCTATAGCCATGCCACGTTCGGTTACCGCGATGCCATTCGGCTAGCCGATCGAGACCGGCATTTTCAGATCAGCCAAACCATTCTGCAAGGGCTGGGGCCAACGATTCGCAATCCCCGGCAGGTGATCGAGACCGCCGCCCAGGAATTGCGGGCGCTCCGCTACAAACGCGTGCTCTTCTGTCTCGTGGATCCGATTGAGAAAAAGATTAAGGGCTCCTTTGATTCCTCGGAGGACCTGCACTTTGTCAATCTCGCCACCTTGACCGATTATAAGTTGGAAAATGCCAGATGCGATATTCAGACGTTTGTGGTCACCACCCGTAAAAGTTACATCGTCTCGGATGCGGCCCGGGAGCCGCTCGTCAACTCCGTCGCTCGGGAAAAGGCCGGTCTCCAATCTTTGGCCATCGTGCCGATGTTAGGCGCGGGCAATACGTGTGTTGGAACGATCCATATTGAACGGGCGGACGGCTTGCCCCCGTCCGCCGCGGAAGTGGCTGATCTGGAAGATTTCGGCCGCCAGCTTGCCGTCATTTTGGAGTCGAGCGAGCGGGTCAATCTGCTTCAGGTCACCCTCGACAATATCGAGGATCCCGTGGTCCTGATCGATCGGGCTGGCAACCTTCGATATGCCAATCAGGACGCCGCCAACCTCTTCGGCGTTGCCTCTGGTTGGCGTGGAAGCAACCAATTGGAGCCATTGTTCAAGACACCTCCAGAATCCGGCACCGCGGCGCATCAACTGGAGGAATTGATCCAGCGGGCCTTGCATTCGAAGCATCGAGAGCAAAAGCACATTTCGACGCTGAAGCAGGGCCGCATCGATCATGTCGTGGCCGAACCCGTGGCGGATGAGAGCGGGGGCTTCGTCGGCCTGGCTATCCACTTGCGTGATCTCAGTGTGAATATATCACTCCTTCGCGCCTTGGAGCCATTGGCGGAAGCGGAGGACGATACGCAAGCCTTGCATTCGTTGTTAAAAGCCGTGCAGATTCTCGGCTCGAGTTGGGCACGCTTGTATCTGGTCGATCCTGATGACCCAAATGCGCTCGTCAGCGAGAAGAGTGTGAATTTTCCGGATCCTAATGGCGAGTTCGACAACCACCAGATTCACCTCCGTCGTCGGTACGTCACGGTAGACGAGACTTTTCACTGTCTTGACCTGGGCCAACCGGTCGTTTTCCGGTGCATGCCCAGCCAGGAGGACAAAGCTTCGGTCTATGATCAAAAGCGCCACATGAATGTCGCCCACGTCAGAGATCCTCAAGGGTCCGAATACTTCCATCGCAAGGCTGGCGACTATTGGATGGATCTGCCGATCATCGCAGGAGATCGGAGAATCGGCAAGCTGACGGTCGATTGCCCGCAGGGACTGCAGGACCTCGAGTCAATCAAACACTTTGTTGAAATCGTCAATCGGATTCTAATGGTTCGGAGTGCTCGCCATGCCTTGGAACGCGAAGCGCTCCTGCGCAAGGCTGCGGAGAATGCAGTCGCCATGGCCGCGCATAACATTGGCAATCGCCTGGCTTCCCTTGAGGCGCTCCGGTGGTTTTATCGGCGTTTCGAGGCCAAATTGCCCGAACTGAAGGACTGCAATGACGATCTCGAGAATATCAGTCACGGTTCTCTGGCCATGGTGACCCGCATCAGGGAGCTGTTTGGCCCAATTATATTGAAGCCGGTCCTGCGCGAACTGCGGCCGCTCCTGCGGGAATCCTTGCGTCGCAGCCATGTGATCGGGGATATTGCGTGTCCCGACAAGCTGGAGGTCTGCTGGGACGTCACCTTGATCGAGGAATCGCTCTTCCAGATGTTTGTCAACAGTCGCCAGATGCAGCCGGACGAAAGCGAGGTGCATGTCGAAGTCGTCATCCGGCCTTACGAACGCGAAGGTCAGGACTGGATCGAGATGCGCATTAGCGATCAGGGGCCCGGAGTCCGCAAGGAATATAAGAAGCGCATCTTCGAGTCCTTTTGGAGCTTGCACCCCGATGGCTCGCAGCATGGCACGGGTCTCGGCCTGCACTGGGTCAAGGGGGTGACTGAAGCGCACAGTGGCGAGATCGAAGAGATCGGCGAATATGGCCGGGGCGCATGTTTTCTCATCCAACTCCCGAGGGTCTGCAAACCCGCCAAGAACCACTAACCTATGTTGCGCTTTTTCATCCTGGAGGACCAGCCAGACATCCTGCGCCTCTTCAAACGAATCTTGCAAACCGAGTTCAGTGGGTCGGAGATCCTCACTGCCACCACCAGCAATGAAGCCATCGAAGTGCTTAAGACTTCGCTCGAAGAAGACAAACCCTTCGATGCAGCCATTCTCGATTGTCGCGTCCCGTCGAACCGCGAAAGTTCCGCGGAAATCGAGTACACGGTCGGCGAAGCTTTTCGCGATAACTCGCCGCAGACCATTCTTATCCACTTCACATCTTACGTGGATGAAGTCAGTATACGCAGCGATCTCATCCGCAAAAAGCTGCGATTTGCGAACAGCCGCATATTCATTCAGAAACAGCCCATGTGGCCTGAGGAACTGATCCTGGCCCTGCACAAATCAATCGAAACGCGGCTGGAAAGGGAGGTGCAGGCAATTTGTTCGGGGCAGGTCAGGGGAGCCGCCTATGGAGGCCCGGGGAGGGATCCTTGGACTGCGGCGGGCGATGCGACCGACACCGCCAATTATTCCGCCTTATGCGCCAGGCTCGAGGAACTTTGGCCGATTCTCTCGGAAGAGTTTCAAAAAAAGATCGGTCCGATATTCGGCGCCGAGATGAAGAATGGCAAAATCCACATTGGAGTTGCGCCCGATACGAGCGGCGCGGTCGATCTCACCGACCAACTCTGGCCCGGGGGAAATTACGAGCTGTGAGTCATTATTTCGAACAGTGGGGGATGATCCGGCAGCGGTTTGACCGGAAGGCGACCAGCGAACACTTCGTCGTCTTTTTCTTCGAGCGTCACGCCGACAACGGCGCCATGGAACCTGTCCACGGTGTCCGCGATCTTCGCCTTGTCACGGAGTGCCTTGCGGCGCTGGAGCATAGCTATCGAGTGCTCGCTCGGGAACTCGGAGACGAACCGCTCTTCGCTCCGAGTGGGAGGGTGCCGGTCTATCTATTCTCCGTCGGTGATTGTTTCGATGGCGACGTGCACCTCCGTTCCGCACAGGCGCGCGAACTTTATTTTCCCCATGCCCAGCAGGTTTATCCTGTCATCCTCCTGCCCAGTCGCTCGGCGAAGGCAAGTTTCGAGGAAGAATTGGAAACGCTGCGGGTCAGCGCCGCACATGAGCTCGCCCACGTTTTTAACGGGCGCACCAGGTGGGGGCGGCGCTATGTCGGCGGAGTCAGTCGGTCGTGGCAGTTCTGGCGTCCGTGGGTCTGGCTCAACGAAGGCCTGGCGATCCGTGCCGAGTGGCTCGCCTTTCCCGAGAACCGCGAGTGGTTGGGCTTTGTGCGCGAATGGGTCGACCGGCCCGCGACGCCGCTCGACCATAGCGGTTACGCCGCGGGAATGTTTGCTCACTACACCGCGGTCTGGGGCGCACGCCGGGGCTTCCCTGATTTGCTGAAGCGCCTTTGGACGCCCCAGCCAGCCTACCTTCAACCGGAGAGCCAATGCCCTCTTGATCAGCCTTTTCGGGGCACCGAACGCATTCCGGCGACCATTCCACGGGTTTTTCGCGAGTTGGGAACATCGTTTGACGATTTCTTTCTCACCTACTGCAGCGACGGCTGGTTCATAGCGGACGCTCATCTCTGGCCGGATAGTTTGAACTTGGTGGGGCTCCGCTATCAAGAGCGCGGATTGAGTGGGAGCACCGTGCTCCGGCCCGATCGAGAGCAGATCGAAGATCCGCATTTCCGGGCAGACCATTCACTTGACCATCTCGCCTGCCGATACTTTCGTTTGATCGTCAAGGAAACGCTGCCCTCCGTGACAGTCACAATCACCATCGCCGACGCCACCCCGCCAGCGCATCTCCGCGCGACAATCGCGCCCGCCGCCGGGCAAGTTCGCCCTGCGCGGTCCACTTTCGTGGAATTGCAGCCCAGCAGCGACAATCCCCGAATCTTGGTCGCACGATTGGAGCGTGTGGAGCCTTTGACGGCAGACGCGCTCATCCTTACCGTGGCCAATTGCGGCACATTGGACCAAGAAGGCTTTCCTCGCCAGCACGATGATGCCCGGGCCTTCTCGATCGCGA
>Ga0206804_10117_pt1 | contig 23755 bp, 15 predicted proteins | sample Alteio_BWOrgCont_62_FD_152888 | JGI IMG/M metagenome (GOLD analysis project Ga0206804, IMG submission 152888) | Enriched cells from forest soil in Barre Woods Harvard Forest LTER site, Petersham, Massachusetts, United States -... | ecosystem: Environmental > Terrestrial > Soil > Temperate forest >... | reverse complement strand
CGTCTTCGCTGGCAAGCTCGCGGTCGAACTTTTCGCGGTCGGCTGCAGTGGCATTTTCGGGCGCGCGGTCACCGGCGAGGTCGTCGGGACCGTGGAGACCGCGAAGCTCGTCGCTGTCACCAGGGCGTGGGCGGTCGCGTGGGGCTTGGTCGCCGGGTTTGGGGTCGGTGAAGCTCACCTTACTCTCCGGGGAGGGGTTCGGGCAGGTGGCCGCCGTCGCCGTGGTTGGGTGGGTGCTTGCCGCCGTGGGTGTGCTCGTAGAACTCTTCGTCGGCCCTGGCGGTGCCGAGGTACTTGCGCCCGATACGGTCGAAGAAGAGATAGACAACCGGAGTGGTGAAGAGCGTGAGCACCTGCGAGATGAGCAGGCCGCCGATGATGGTGATGCCGAGCGGGGCGCGGAGCTCAGAGCCGGTGCCGCTGCCGAATGCGAGCGGAACAGCGCCGAGGAGCGCGGCCATCGTGGTCATCATGATGGGACGGAAGCGCAGAAGGCAGGCCTGATAGATGGCCTCTTCGGGCGTCATGCCCTGTTCGCGCTCGGCTTCGAGAGCGAAGTCGATCATCATGATGGCGTTCTTTTTAACGATGCCGATCAGAAGGATGATTCCTATAAGCGCGATGACGGATAGGCTGTTGCCGGTGATGAGCAGCGCGAGAATGGCGCCGACGCCGGCGGAGGGCAGCGTAGAGAGAATCGTGACGGGGTGGATGTAGCTCTCATACAGAACGCCGAGCACGATGTAGACGGTGATGAGTGCGGCAAGGATGAGCAGCGGCTCGTTGGTGAGCGAGGCTTCGAACGCGGCGGCTGTGCCTTGGAAGGCGACGTTGACGCTGACGGGAAGGTTCATGCCGGCGACGGTCTTGTTGATGGCGTCGACGGCATCGCCGATGGACTTGCCGTTGGCCAGGTTGAAGCTGATGGTGGTGGACGGGAACTGCCCCTGATGGCCGATGGAGAGTGACGTGGGCTGCGTGGTGAAGCTGGTGAAGGTGTTGAGCGGAACCTGTCCACCGTTGGAGCTCTTGACGTAGAGATTGTCGAGCGAGTTGGCGGTGCGCTGGAAGTTAGGAGCGACCTCCAGGATGACGTGATACTGATTCTGCTGCGTGAAGATGGTGGAGACCTGGCGTTGCGCGTACGCGTCGTCGAGCACGTTGTCGATCGACGATGGCGTGACGCCGAGGCGTGACGCGGTGTCACGGTCGATGACAAGTGTGGCGCCGAGGCCATTGATCTGCTGGTCGCTCGCCACATCGGTGATGATGCCGTTGAGCCCGTTGAACTCTTTAAGGAGCCGGTTGGTGATTTGCGCGAGTTCGACGGGATCGGGGTCCTCGACGGAGTACTGATACTGCGTACGCGAGATGCGATCTTCGACAGTGAGGTCCTGCGCCGGTTGCAGGAAGGTCTGGATGCCCGGGATCTGATTCAGCTTGCCCTGCAGACGTTGAATGATCTGCTGTGCGGAATCTTTGCGGTCGTCGCGGTCCTTGAGATCGATCTGAATGCGGCCAGCGTTGAGCGTGGCGTTGGTGTTGTCGATGCCGATGTAACTGGAGAGCGAGACGACGTCGGGGTCCTCGAGAATGGCGTGCGCGACCTGCTGCTGCCGATTCGACATGGAGGAGAACGAGGTGCTCTGGTTGCCCTCAGTGATGGCCATTATGACGCCGGTGTCCTGCGAGGGGAAGAAGCCCTTGGGCACGACGACGTAGAGCCACAACGTGATGACGAGTGTAGCGGCAGTGACGATAAGCGTGAAGGTCTGGTGACGCAAGACCCACTGCACGCCTTCGCCGTAGCGAGCGATGACCCACTCGAACCACTCCTCGCTCTTGCGGTAGAAGGCACTCTGCCCAGACTTGGGTTTGTGTTTGAGCAGGCGCGCGGACATCATCGGCGTAAGCGTGAGGGAGACGACAGCCGAGACGAGGATGGTGACGGCGAGAGTGACGGCGAACTCGCGGAAGAGCCGGCCCACGATGTCGCCCATGAAGAGCAGCGGGATGAGCACGGCAATGAGCGAGACGGTCAGCGAGAGAATCGTGAAGCCGATCTGCTCGGAACCTTTGAGCGCGGCGTCGAGTGGACTGTCACCCATCTCGAGGTAGCGGTCGATGTTCTCGATCATGACGATGGCGTCGTCCACGACGAAGCCAGTCGAGATGGTGAGCGCCATCAGGCTGAGGTTGTTAAGCGAGTAGCCGAGGAGATACATGATGCCGAAGGTGCCGACGATGGAGAGCGGCACGGCAACGGCAGGAATGATGGTGGCGGCGAAGGAACGCAGGAAGAGGAAGATCACCATGATCACAAGACCGATGGTGAGCAGCAGCTCGAAGTTGACGTCCTTGATAGAGGCGCGGATCGTGTTGGTGCGGTCGGTAAGGACTTGAAGATTGACCCCGGCGGGGAGCGACTGGCGCAGCTTGGGCAGCAAGGCCTGTACGCGGTCGACGACACCAATGATGTTGGCGCCGGGCTGGCGCTGAATGTTGATGATGATGGCCGGCTTGACGAAGGCCTGCGCGGCGGGGACGTCGATGGTGGTGCCGTCGGGCTGCTTCTGCTTGTGCGCGGGCTGCGCAGAGAAGCCCATCCAGGCCGCCTGGTAGAGGTTCTCGGAACCGTCGATGACCGTAGCGACGTCTTTGAGGCGGACGGGCGAATTGTTGCGGTAGGCGACGATGACGTCGTCGTAGTCACCGGCGGTCATCAACTGGTCGTTGTCGCCGATGGTGTAGGCCTGACGCGGGCCGTTGAGCGAACCCTTGGCCTGATCTACGTTGGCGGTGCCAATGGCGGTGCGGATGTCCTCGAGCGAGAGGCCGTAGCTGGCAAGCTGCGCGGGGTTCGCCTGAATGCGCACGGCGGGCTTCTGCCCGCCAGCGATAGAGACGAGACCGACGCCGGAGAGCTGTGAGATCTTCTGCGCGAGGACAGTGTCGGCGAGGTCTTCAACCTTCTGCAGCGGAACGGTGTCCGAGGTGAGGGAGAGGGTGAGGATCGGCGCGTCGGCAGGGTTGACCTTGGCGTAGATGGGCGGGTTCGGCAGGTCCTGCGGAAGGTAGGTGTAGGCGGCGTTGATGGCGGCCTGCACGTCCTGCTGAGCGACGTCGATGGATTCGGAGAGGCCAAACTCGAGCGTAATGATGGAGCCGCCTCCGGAGGAGATGGAGGTCATCTGCTGAAGGCCTGGGATCTGGCCGAACTGGCGCTCCAGCGGACCGGTGACGGACTGCGCCATGACGTTGGGGCTGGCGCCGGGGTAGTAGGTCTGGACCTGAATGATCGGGTAGTCGACCTCAGGGAGAGCGGAGACCGGGAGCTGCAGCCATGCGACGATGCCCGCAAGCAAAATGGCCACCATCAGGAGCGAGGTGGCCACCGGCCTGAGAATAAATGGCCGTGACGGACTCATCAGTGAGTGCCTCCACCGGAAGGCGCCGATTGTCCGTTCTGGTTTCCGTTGTTCTTGTTGCTGTTGTTTCGACGCCCGCTGGAAGGAGCGTTCGTGGTATCAGGTGGCACCGGCGAGGCTGGCGTGAGACCACCGGAGCCAGCAGCGGGCGGCTGCGTAGCCGCCGACGGATTGTTTGCGCCGACGGTGCCTCCGTTATTGATAGCCGGAATAGTGCGCGCCTGCGTGGGCGTGACCGGAGCGCCGTCGACGAGCTTTTCCTGCCCGTCAACAACGACCTGCTGACCGGACTTGAGGTTGGAGCTGGTGGAGAGCACAGAGCTGGTGCCTATGGTGAAGTCGACGTGGACGAGGACGACGTCAGCGTGGAACGGCTGACGCGGCTTTCCATTCTTGCCGGCAGGAGCGTTCCCACTTCCCTCTTCTTCGTCTTCGGCCTGCTGGTTGCCGGCAGGCGCGGCAGAGCCCTTGGACTTTCCGCCGCCAGTAGTGGTGTTTGCGGACGCCTGGCCAGGGAGGTTCTTCAGCTTGTCGGGCGGCGTAGGACCGGGGTTCACGACGAAGACGTAGTCGCCCTGATTGCCGTTTTCGATGGCCGCTGTGGGGACGACGAGCGCGTTCGGACGCTCGCTGAGGATGAGGCGGACGTTGACGAACTGGTTGGCGAAGAGCCCGCCGTCCTGATTGTCGAAGACGGCCTTGAGCTTCGCGGTGCCCGTGGTGGTATCGATCTGGTTGTCGATGGTGAGCAGCGTGCCGCTGGCGATCTTGTGTGCGTCGGTGCGATCGTAGGCTTCGACGACGAGCTTCTTGCCGCCCTTCATCGCCTGCTGCACCTGCGGGAGCTGATCCTCGGGCAGCGTGAAGATGACGGCGATGGGATGGATTTGCGTGATGACGACGAGACCGTTGGTGGTCGTGCTCCCAGCATTCACGATGTTGCCGGGATCTACCTGACGCAGACCGACGACGCCGTCGATGGGCGAGTAGATCTTCGTGTAACCCAAGTTGACGCGGGCCGCTTCAATCGCTGCCTTGTCGGCGTCGATGGAACCGGCGGCCTGACCCTGATTGGAGATCTGAAGCTGTTGTGTCTCCTTGGAGACGACGCCGGCTTGATAGAGCGCGGTGTACCGCTCGGCCTCCGCCTGCATGTTCTTCAGGTTGGCCTCGTCTTTGGCAAGCGTGCCGATGGCCTGATCGAGAGCTGCCTGGTAGGGACGCGGGTCGATCTCAAGCAGGAGCTGGCCCTTTTTGACGTTCTGACCTTCCTGGAAGTTGACCGAGAGCAGCTGCCCGCTGACGCGCGGCTGCAGCGTGACAGTGTTGTAAGCAGTAACCGTGCCGAGCGCGGTCAGGAAAACGGGAACGGTCTTCTGCTGGACTGGCGCGGTCTGAACGGGCGTAGGACGATTGGCAGCGGCAGCCTGTTTCGCCGCTAAGGCTGCTGCCGCCTGATTGTTGGCGTGGATGCGCCAGACGATGAAGCCGATGATCGCGAGGATGATGAGCACGACGACGAGGAGGCGGAGACGGCTGCCTGGGCGCCGACCGCCTGGCTCGGAGGCATGCTCGGGCAATAGATGTGCGGGGTCAGCAACGGCACTGGAGCGAATCTGGCGCTCCGCGGTAGTGACACGCGGAATGGTGCCAGCAGCATTATGGCTGGAAGAGGCTGACATGAAGATCGACGAACTCCTGCGAAGCTGTTGGAACCAAACCTAGTAAGACGCCAATATTCCCCAGTGAGGTGGGCCATGCCGTCTGAAGAATGCCGAAGATCCTGACGGACGAGACGGCGCTTACTCCATGATACTGACGGTATAGTGACGAAGAGCGCTCCTTCAAGGTTTCGGACATGATTTCGGACAGCGGAATACAGTCAGCAGAGGCCCCGGTAATCGCCCGGGAGCTGAGCGTGAGCGATCCTGCGCCGGGCCGGGCGGTGCTGGCCCCCGGGGTTCCACTTTGCGTGGATCTTGATGGAACGCTGGTGAAATCGGACACCCTGGTGGACTCCGTACTGGTGCTGGCAAGGCAGAAACCGGCAGAACTTCTTCGTATTCCGAGCTGGATTGCCCGAGGTAAGGCTCAGTTTAAAAAGCTTGTAACAGCCTCCGTAACGCTGGATGTGGAGCATCTGCCGTATAACCGGCCGCTGCTCGAGTGGTTGAGAGCGGAGCATGGGGCGGGGCGGGCGATCTACCTGGCGACGGCGGCAGACCGCTCTCTGGCGGAGCGGGTGGCTGATTATCTGGGCATCTTCGCTGGTGTGCTGGCCTCGGACGGCTCGACGAACCTCGCCGGTAAGAACAAGCTGCAGGCGTTCCGCGAACACTTTGGGGGGCGCTTCTCCTATATCGGCAACGCGAAGCCGGATGTGGAGTTGCTGCGCGCCTGCGAGAGCCCCATGACGGCGAATCCGCACCGTGCGCTGACCGCGGGACTGCAGGGGGCGAAGACGACGGTTGCGGCGAACTTCGAGGATCGCAGCTCCACATTGAAGAGCTGGTTGCGAGCGATACGCCTGCACCAGTGGGCGAAGAACACGCTGATCTTTGTGCCGCTGCTGCTCTCGCATGCGTGGAGCCTGTCAACCGTGGCGGGAGGACTCGTAGCCTTTCTCAGCTTTGGACTGTGTGCGTCTGCTACCTACATCATCAATGACCTACTGGATCTTGAGGCGGACCGCAGGCACCCTCGCAAGCGCCGCAGACCGTTCGCAGCCGGCGACCTTTCAGCGATTGCGGGGGTGAGTGCGGTGGTTGTGATGCTCGCCGCGTCCTTTGTGCTGGCATTCATGGTGCCAAAGGTCATCCTGGCGCTGCCGGGACGACACGGCGTGCTGCTGCCGCACAAGTTCGCGGAGTGGCTGCTGCTCTACACGGTCACGACACTGACGTACTCGCTGTACCTGAAGCGCATGCTGCTGCTGGACGTATTTGTACTGAGCGGTCTGTATACGGTGCGCATCCTGGCGGGCAGCGCGGCGACGACAGTGCCGATCTCGGAGTGGCTGGGCGGATTCAGCGTGTTCTTCTTCCTGTCGCTGGCGTTTGTGAAGCGCTTCAGTGAGTTGGAGGCCCTGCGCGAGCGCGGCGGGTCGACACCGGCAGGCCGGGGATATCACATCGGCGACGTGGAGCAGTTACGCGCGTTCGGCACTGGATCGATGTTCGCTGCGGTGCTGGTGACGACGCTGTACATCAGCAACCCGCAGACGAGCATGCTGTACGAGCATGCAAAGCGGCTGTGGCTAGTAGTGCCGGTGATGCTGCTGTGGCTGAGCCAGGTGTGGATGCTGGCGAGTCGCGGCGAGATGCACGACGACCCGGTGGTGTGGGCGATTACATCGAAGAGGAGTCTGCTACTAGGAGCGGTGATCGCGTTGGTCGTGTGGTCGGCGTTGTAGCACACGTACACTGGAAGAACTGCAAATTGACTATGGATTCGACGCAACTGACAGACTTTTCTCCGTCGTCGCTGGATGCCGCGTTTGCCGCGGTGGAGGCGGAGGCGCGCGTGCAACTCGCTGCTCCGGACTTTGATGCCGAGGCGTTTCGGCTGGCGTGGCTGGGCCGCAAGCAGGGCCGGCTGAAGGCTATCTCCGACGCGTGGCTAAAGGCCGCGCCGGCAGATGCGAAGCGGCTGATCGGTCAGCGATTCAATGCGCTGAAGGAGACGATCGAGGCTGGCGTGGAGACTGCGGCTGCGAGGCCGAAGGCTGCGACCGAGGCGACAATCGACATCACGCTGCCGGGGATCGCGCAGAGGATTGGCGCGGAGCATCCGCTGATTCGCACGATGCATGAGATCGTGACGGTGTTTGAGCGGATGGGGTATTCGGTCGGACTGGGCCCTGAGGTGGAGACCGACTTCTATAACTTCGAGGCGCTGAACTTTCCGCCGAATCACCCGGCGCGCGACACACAGGACACTCTGGTGGTCGCTGACCAGGAGAAGAAGCCCGCCCGCGATCGGCTGCTGATGCGCACGCATACGTCGCCGGTGCAGATCCGGTCGATGCTGGAGCAGGACCCTCCGCTGCGGCTCGTTATTCCTGGCAAGGTACATCGCAACGATGCAGCGGACGCGACGCACTCGCCGGTGTTTCACCAGGTCGAAGGGCTGTGCGTGGACACGAACATAACCTTCAGCGATTTGAAGGGCACGCTGGATCACGCGATGAAGGAGTTCTTCGGCTCGGGTGTGAAGACGAGGTTCTTCCCATCGTTCTTTCCATTTACGGAGCCCAGCGCGGATGTGCAGATCTCGTGCATTTTTTGCGGCGGCAAGGGCTGCCGGAAGTGCAAGCACTCGGGATGGATTGAGCTGCTGGGCTGCGGCATGGTGGACCCGGCGGTGTTCGAGGCCGTGGATAAGAAACGCGTCGAATTGGGACGCGAACCGGCTTATGACACGCGGAGGATCAGCGGCTTTGCCTTCGGGATGGGCGTGGACCGCATCGCGATGATGAAGTACGGGATCAGCGATATCGGGCTGCTATATAGCGGCGATATGCGGTTCCTCGAACAATTTTCGTAGGACCGGATTGAGAGCTTGGTAGCATGCGTGGCATGCGCATAGCTCTTGCCGTTGTTTTCTGCTGCTCTGCCGTAGCCGCATTCGCACAACAACATCCACGCGACAAGGACATTCACGACGCCGACACCAAGGCGTGGTGGCACACGACGGAGTTTCTTTCATCCGATGCGATGGAAGGGCGCGATACGGGATCGGCGGCGTATCAGCGCGCGGCGGAGCATGTGGCGGGACGGTTTCTAGCAGCGGGACTGAAGCCCGCCGGCGAGGACGGCGGCTACTTTCAGACGGTGCCGATGCATGAGGTGGATGTCGACTCGGTACGTTCGACCGTCGCGGTGTGGTCTGGTGACAAAAGCAGCGTGAATTTCCAGTTCCTCGAAGATGTAACGTCGAGCGTTCCTGACGCTCCGGTGGTCGATGTAATCGGCGATCTCGTATTCCGCGGTTATTGCGGGAAGGACGCGATGCAGGGCGTTGCCGGCAAAGTGGTCGTCTGTTTTGGGACACAGCGGGCAAGGTTGCCCTCCGGCGCAGAGCGCTCGGCGAATGCTCGAGCAGCGGGTGCGATTGCGATGGTGAACGTCGACGATCCATACTTCACGATTGAGCCACCGCGCTGGCCATATGCGTATGCCCGTTCCGTGACTTTGCGCGATGGCGGACTGCGACCGAGGGATGAGAAGCCGTTTCTGGTGTTGCGCTGCAGCAAGGAGGCCTTCACGAAGATGCTCGAAGACACCGGGCACGATCCGGCTGCGGTCCTGAAGGCCGGAGGAGCGAAGCAGCCGCTGGAGAACTTCGATCTTCAGGGCCGGTCGCTGCATGTGCATCTTGAAACAACGGCGAAGGAGATCAGCTCGCCGAATGTGCTGGCGGTGCTGCCGGGTTCAGATCCGGCGCTGAAGGATGAGTACGTCGTGGTGGCGGCGCATCTGGATGGCTATGGCCACGGCACGCCGGTGAAGGGCGACGATCTGTACAACGGGGCGCTGGATGACGCGGCGTATGTGGCGCTGCTTTTGCAGTATGCCGATGACGTGAAGGCGGGAAGGCTGCCGAGGCCGAAGCGGAGTGTACTGATCGCGGCGTTTACGGGCGAGGAAAAGGGTCTGCTGGGGTCGACGTGGTTTGTTGGGCATCCGACGGTGCCGAAGGACACGCTGGCGGCCGATATCAATCTCGATCAGCTGCGGCCCTTGTTTCCGCTGCACATTCTCACCGTGCCGGGGATCGATCTGACCTCGTTGGGAGTGACGGCGAAGGAGGTCGCGGCGAAGCAGCATATCGAGCTGCGCGAGGATCGCGAGCTGGAACGCGGCTTGCTGCGACGAGCGGACAATTGGCCGTTTCTGCGCGCGGGGATTCCGGCGATCGGGTTTGTGTTCGGATTTGACCCCGGGACTGAATCGGAGCGGCGATATCGGGAGTGGTACGAGGTGCGGTATCACCGGCCGCAGGATGATGTGACTCAACCGATGGACTTCGACGCGGCGAGGGACTTCAATGAGTTCTTCTATCGGCTGACTGATTCTGTGGCGGACGCGCCGCAAAGGCCTGTTATCTATCCGCAGAAATAATGACTTGCGGGCTTCGGGGGTTGATTTATAAGGAAATTAAGCTGTTTAAGTCTGGGTGCTTAAACTCCTTAAACTTCTTATAAACTGCAGATGTGGACCCGCTTCGCAACCCGTATTCGCCGGGCGCAGGAACTCCTCCACCGGAACTGGCCGGTCGTGAGCGTCTGCGCGAGCAGGTACGAGTTGCGTTAGCCAGACTGCGGGCGGGCCGGTCGGCCAAGAGTGTTCTGATGGTGGGTTTGCGGGGTGTCGGCAAAACCGTATTGCTGGATCAATTGATGCGCGATGCGGAGGCGGATGGCTTCTGCACCGTCCGGTCCGAGACACCGGAGAATCGATCACTTCCGGCCCTGCTTGCTCCGCAGATACGTCTGGCGCTGCTACACCTGAACCGTACTGAAGCCGCAAAGGATGCGGTGTCGCGTGGGCTGCGTGCTCTCGCCGGTTTCGCGCGGGCGCTCAAGGTGAAGTACCACGATCTCGAAGTAGGCTTTGACGCCCAGCCGGAGCCGGGCCTAGCTGACAACGGAGATCTCGAGATCGATTTGACAGCGTTACTTGAGCAGGTTGGTGTTGCTGCCAGGAAGGCGAACACGGCGGTCGTCCTGTTCATTGACGAGTTGCAGTATCTTCCGCAGGATCAGTTTGCGGCACTGATTGCGGCGCTGCACCGGTGTGTGCAGCGTCAACTGCCTGTAACAATCGTAGGCGCGGGATTGCCGCAACTTCGTGCTCTGGCGGGGGACGCGAAATCTTACGCGGAACGCCTCTTCGACTTTCCCACGATCGGCCCCTTATCTCCTGAGGAAGCTGAACGGGCGCTGCGTAAGCCAGCGGCTGACGCGGGCGTCGACTACACCGACGGGGCCGTTACCGAGATATTGGCGCGAACGCAGGGATATCCCTATTTTCTGCAGGAATGGGGGAACAGCTCGTGGGAGATTGCGGACGCCTCTCCGATTACACAAACCGATGTGGAGCGGGGGTCTCAGGAGGCGATCGCAACACTGGACGAGAGCTTTTTCCGGGTGCGGTTCGACCGGCTTACTCCGACCGAGAGGCGCTACCTGCGGGCGATGGCTGAACTCGGCCCTGGGGCCCACCGGTCGGGCGATATTGCAGGGGCGCTGGGAAAATCGGTCACGGCCCTTGCTGTGTTGCGTCAAAGCTTGATCGTCAAAGGGATGATCTGGAGCCCGGGTCATGGCGAGACGGCGTTTACGGTGCCGTTGTTCGATGGCTTTATGAAACGCATCATGCCGGGCGATGATTGGAAGACTGAGTAAAGAAAGACATAGTTAGACGATGAATATTTTGACCAAGTGGATCCGCTCGTACCTGCCTGAGCTGAACGTTAGCGATGCGCAGCTGGCTGAAGACCTGACGCTGCGTGGCGTTGCTGTTGAGGGCATCTTTCCAGCCTCTTCGGGCGGGTCGCTTTTTGAGATGGACATCACGACGAACCGCGTGGACGCGATGAACCACTATGGGATAGCTCGCGAGGCGGCGGCGATCTATGGAGTGGAGTTAAACCCACTGACGGAGGAGCTGGGCGCGCCGGTGGAGGCTGCACGGGCGGGCGATGCGTTTCCCGTGCGGATTGACGCGAAGGATTTGTGCGGGCGGTTTACGGCGCGGGTGATTCGCGGGGTGAAGGTGAAGCCCGCGACGGGCATGATCCCGGAATACTTCAACGCGATTGGGCAAAAGCCTATCTCTGGCCCGGTGGATGCGACGAACTTCGGGTGGTTGGCAATGGGACAGCCGACGCACGTGTTCGATCTCGACACGATTGAGGGCGGGATTGTGGTGCGGCGTGCGAAGGCGGACGAGAGGCTGCGGCTGCTGGACGGAAGCGAGCACACGCTAACGACGGATGATCTGGTGATCGCCGATGAGAGGAAGGCGCTTTCGCTCGCGGGCGTGATGGGCGGGTGGGATTCGCGCGTGACGGAGACGACGAAGAACATCCTCGTCGAGGCGGCGTGGTTCGATCCGGGTGCGATTCGCGCGAGCTCGCGGCGGCACGGATTACATACGGATGCGAGCCATCGGTTTGAGCGCGGCGCGGACTTCAACGCGGCGCCGGTGGGCAACAATCTGGTGACGCGGCTCGTGGTGGAGCAGGCCGGCGGCGGAGTTGTGGGGCCGATGACGGATGTTGTTGTGCCGGAGCTTACCGCAAAGACTGCGGGACGCGACCGCATTGTTGTTCGTGTGCAACGGGTGCAGAGGATTCTCGGCACGACGCTGGAGGATGCTGTGCTCGCGGGCGGACGGCGAGTCTCCGGATTGAATGAGAGCGTTGTAGAGCGGGTGCTGACGGCGCTGGGATGCGAGTTGGAATCGACCCGCGCCGTGGCGGGTGAGTATGCGGTGAAGCTGCCGAGCTGGCGGCTGGATCTCGAGCGTGAGATCGACCTGATTGAAGAGGTCGCGCGCGTGTATGGCTACAACCGCTTCGCGGACACGCTGCCAGGGTGGTCGGGCGCGGTGGTGAAGCAGCCGCATGCGGAGCAGGAGCGGGCTATCAGGGAGGCCTTGCGCGGGCTTGGATATAGCGAGGCGATCTCAAGCACGTTTGTCTCGGCGGAAGAGGCCGCAGCGTTTGGCGATGCGAAGGCTGGCGCGGTGGCGATGGGAAATCCGCTAAGTGAAGAAGCCGGAATGTTGCGGCCATCGTTGGCATCAGGCATGGCGAGGATGCTTGCCCACAATCTGCATCGCGATGTGGCGACGGTGCGACTGTTCGAGATGGGAACGGTGTTCACGGGATCGACCTGCGGTGTGCGCGAGGCGACGGGGCTGACGATTGGCGCGACAGGCGGCGCGGCGGTGAGCGCGCTGCACGGTGGTGACGATGCACTGATCTTCGAAGTGAAAGGCGCGCTGGAGTCGCTGCTTGGAGGGTTCGCGGGTGCTGTGTCGTTCGACACGAAAGGATTGCCTGCTTGGATTGCAGCCGGGCGCGGCGGGCGAGCGCTACTGGATGGCGAGCCGGTTGCAGTCTTTGGTGAGTTGAGCGGGGACGAGATGCAGCGGCGCAAGCTGCGGCAGAGTTGCGTCGTGGCCGAGGTGACGGCGCAGGCACTGCTGGCGAGTCCATTGCGTCAGCCCGTGGCGCGTGATCTTTCGCGGTACCAGGCCGTCGAGCGCGACTTCTCGTTTGTGTTTCCGGACAGTGTGCGCTGGAACGCGATTGCGACCGCGGTCGACGGGCTGCCGATACACGAGCTGCGCAGCGTTCGGCCAGTGGAGATCTTCCGTGACACGAAGGGCAAGGCAGTACCGGCGGGAAGCTATTCGCTCTTGCTGCGGGTGATGTTCCAGTCGAGCGAGCGCACGCTGACCGAGGAAGAGCTGACGGGTGGGTCGGAGAAGATCGTCGCAGCGTTGAAGGTACTGGGCGGAACGCAGCGCGCGTAGCAGAAGAGGCCAGATGCCGAACAACAGTATCGAGACTCCGGACTGGTCCAATCTCCCGCGCCCGGAAGATGATGGAGCGGCGAGCCATCTGAATGGCATGGCGATCGCCTCGGTCTGCCTGCGCTCGACGGACGGATCGGCGGTGGACCTCTCGTCGCTACGCGGATTAACGGTGGTGTACGCCTATCCAAGAACGGGTAGACCAGGTGAGCCGAATCCAGAGGGATGGGATCTGATTCCTGGCGCACGGGGATGCACACCGCAAACCTGCGAGTTTCGTGATCACTTTGTGGAGCTGAAGGCACTGGGAATGGATCATCTGTTCGGTTTATCCACCCAGAATTCAACCTGGCAGCGAGAAGCGGCCGAGCGTTTGCATCTGCCGTTCGCGATTCTCTCCGACGAATCGCTGGAGCTAACGACGGCGATGCGGCTTCCGACGTTCCGGACAAGTGGTATGACCTTGCTGAAACGCATGACGTTGGTGATACAGGACGGCGTCATTCGATACATGTTCTATCCCGTGTTTCCGCCGGATAAAAACGCGACTGAAGTAATTGCATGGCTTCGCGGAACACGTGATTCCAGGTTGTGAGTTGTGCGGGAGTGCCGAGAGGGATTCATCAAGGTTCCTTTGCGTATTCGAATCCTCAAATCCACGATGCAAATCGCTATACTCCGAGTTGAATCAGGGGGCTGGATGGCAACTGCAGTGGTGAGTGCCGACGAGTTTCAGGCGTTAGAGCAGAAGGTGCTCCAGACGGTCGAACTCATCAAGAAGGAACGTGAGGCGCGTGCGCACGCCGAGGCGGAGCGCAACGCAGCCCAGGCTGAGCTGGCGGCGCTGAGAGAACAGGTGCACGCGCAGACAGCAAGCGCAAGTTCGGCGACGAAGGAACTCGAGAGCCTGCATCGTGAGCGTGAGGTCGTGCGGCAGCGCGTGGAAGCAATGATGGCGCAGATGGATGAATTGCTGTAACTGAGGGAATTTCCGGGCCGCGATGCTGTTGAGGAGGGCGCAAGAATGCCGCAACTCGCAGGGCTACAACCCACAGACTCAGCAACGAACCCACAGGATGTGCTGGCGAGCCAGATGACCGCGCGAGCAAACGAGGAGAAGCAGTTGAACGAACAGTTGAGGACGGCAGCAGAGATGTCACGGGCCGAGCAGATGGCGCGGGACTCGGGCGCAGTCGTGGTCGACATTTACGATCAGGTGTATCAGCTGCGCGGGACCGATTCTGAATACATTGAGAAGCTGGCGTCGATTGTCGACGCGAAGATGCGCGCGGTGTCAGCGCACGGAACGACGGTGGATTCGTTGCGGGTTGCGGTGCTAGCGGCGCTGAATATCGCCGATGAGCTGACTGCTCTGCGGGCGCGCTACGATGCGCTGGCCGGCAACCTGAACCAGCAGGAGACGAGTGTGCGCTCGCGCGCCGGCTCGCTGCTGGGCATGCTGGATGAGGTGCTGCAGGAGCGCAAGGCCGGCTAAAAGCGATTCAATCCAAAAGAATCTCTAGCTGCAACCGCAACGGCTCTCTAGCGGTTGAGATCGTGCAGAGTTTGTCCGGCCGCTTGCGCGAATTGGCCGACACCTTCGCGGACGTTGCCTGCGACCTGATCGGCCGCACCACTGTCGGCGAGATCGGCGTCGCCCGTGAGATTGCCCAGGCCTTCCTTAACACGGCCTGCAATGTTCGTACCGAGTCCCCTCGCTCGCTGTTTCGCTCCCCAACCAAAGGTGTTGCGTGCTGCCTCGGCGACGTCGTCAGAACCGGTAGCGTACTCGGGCCCCGGGGCGTTTGCGATGAGGTAGACGATGAATCCAGCACCAATGCCCGCGACAAGCCATCCGAAGGTCTTCATAAGGTTCTCCCACACACTCAGATGCGAGTTGGCGCGACCGCGTGCGAGGCGCGTGGTAGTTCCCTAGAATCAGAGAGGTGAGCGGATCGTCGGCGCGCAGAGTAAATGTGGTGGTGCTGGGCGCGGGAGCGGCGGGCATGATGGCTGCGCTCGAAGCGGGGCGTCGTGCGCGGCGGGTGCTGCTGGTGGATCACAACGAGCGCCCGGGGCGGAAGATTCTGATCTCGGGCGGCGGACGCTGCAACTTCACAAACATCCACACGCGCGCGGAGAGTTTCCTCAGCGAGAATCTGCATTTCGCACGGTCGGCGCTGGCGCGATACACCCCGGTGGAGTTCATTGCGATGGTGGAGCGGCATGGCATCGCGTACCACGAGAAAACGTTAGGGCAGCTGTTCTGCGATGGATCTGCGCAGCAGATCGTGACGATGCTCGAACGCGAATGCGGAGATGCGGGTGTGGAATCGCGCTACGGCGTGCGCGTCTCTGACGTGAGATCGCGATCCGTTGATGGCCAGGGTTGGCGGTTTGTGGTGCAGACGAGTGTGGGCGAGGTTCAGTGTGAAGCCGTGATCGTTGCGACGGGCGGGTTGTCGATTCCGAAGATGGGTGCGACGGGCTTCGGGTATGAACTGGCACGGCAGTTTGGTCACGCGGTCGTAGAGCCTCGAGCTGCGCTGGTGCCGCTCGTATTTGGGCCGGAGGATTGCGAACGATGGTGCGATCTGGCGGGAGTGTCGATGGAAGTCGTCGCGCAGGCGGTGTCACCGGTAACGAGGAAGAGAGCGTCGGCGCCCGAGTTTCGCGAGAAGTTGCTGATTACGCATCGCGGGCTGAGCGGGCCGGCGGTGTTGCAGGCCTCGTCGTACTGGCGCCCCGGAGCCGCGGTGAGCTTTGATCTTGTCCCGGGCCGCGAGGTCTTCACCCCCCTGCGGCAAAGAGATGCACGACGGGATGCTGCGGCGGCGCGGACTCTTCTGCGCGAGGTTCTGCCGGCGCGCATGGCGGAACGATGGGTTGAGCTCACGACGGAGAATCCTGATTGGACCAACGCAGGGTTGGAGAGGATGGACCGCACCTTGCACCAGTGGACTGTGAAGCCTGCGGGAACCGAGGGGTTCGCAAAGGCGGAAGTGACTGCGGGTGGAGTGGACACGCGCGAGCTGGATGCGCGCACGATGGAGAGCAGGCGAGTGGCGGGGCTCTACTTTATCGGCGAGGTCGTGGATGTGACTGGGTGGCTCGGCGGCTATAACTTTCAGTGGGCGTGGGCGAGCGCTGCGAGCGCGGGACGCGTCGCGTGAGGTTTGCGCTTTTTATTGCATGGCTTATTGCACAACAAGCGTGAGATTCACGCTGCGGGTCAGACCCGCGGCTGAGGCGTTGACGATGAGGTTGTAGGTACCGGAGGGAGTCGTTGAGGATGAGCCACCTCCGCCGCCACCGGAGCCAGGGATCTCTCGCGCCGAACCGCAGCCCGCAACACATGCGAGCGCTGCGAGCATCACGAGGGAGAACAACAGCCTTGCGAGACGGCGTCTGCGTGCAAAGCACGCAATAGGAAGCGCGAAGAGTGCGAGAAACGCTGGGGTGTTGCGCGCACCGAATGGTGAACCTGGGTGTGCGAAATTGCTCGTCTGAGTCTGGCCGGTCTGCACGGTAGCGGAGATCGTGTAAGCTCCGCCGAGGTTTGCGGTCGATGGGTTGACCGTGCAGATGCTGTTGGCAGGTGCACCGGAGCAGGCAAGGGCGACAGAGCCCGAGAGCCCTTGGAGAGAACTGAGCAGAAGAGGGTAGGTGGCCGTTGAGCCGCTGGCGATAGTCACGCTCGAGTTGCCGTTGGCCGCGAGCGTGTAGTCGATGCCGGTGCCTGTGAGGTTGATCGTCTGGCCGCCGCTGGGAGCGTCGTCAGTTAGAGTGAGCGTTCCGGAGACGGCGCCTGCGGCGGTGGGTGAGAAGACGATGACGAGGTTGCAGCTGGTTGTGGCCGCGAGTGTCGAACCGCACGTGGAGGAGGCGATCATAAAGCCGGGACTGAGTGCGGTGTTCGCGAGATGCAGCGGGAGGCCGCCGTTGTTGGTGAGTGTGAGCGTCTGGGCTGGGGCGCTGAGGCCGACTCCGGTTGCAGGGAAGCTGAGCGATTTGGGGCTGAGAGACACTCCCGGCGGCGCAACGCCGGTGCCGCTGACTGCGACAGTCTGCGCGCGGAACTGATCGGTGACGGTGATGGTAGCAGTCCGCGTGCCGACGGCCGTGGGCACAAACTCAATGGAGATGGCGCAGGTGGAGTGCGGGTTCAGCGATGCGCCGCATGAGTTTGTGGCGGTGAAGTCGCCAGCGCTAAGGGATGCCGTGATGAGCGTGAGTGGAACGTCGCCAGCGTTGGTGAGAGTTACCTGCTGCGCCGCGCTGGTGGTTCCGATGGTCTGTTGTGCGAAGGTAAGCGCAGTAGGCGCGAGCGTGTCCGTTGCCGGAGCGTTGCCCGTTCCGGTGAGCTGTGCGGTCTGTGTGCCGGCGCTATCGGTGACGGTGAGCACTCCGTTTCGCGTACCGCCTGCGGTAGGCGTGAAACTGATGGAGAGTGAGCAGGCAGTCTGGGGTGCGAGTGTGGCGCCGCAGGTGCTCGCGGCAATCTGGAAGTCTCCCGTAATTGTGGGTGTATAGAGCGTCGCGGGGTTCGAGCCAGTATTTGCGACGGTGATGATCTGGGATGCAGCGGCCTGGTTCACGACTGTCGCGGGGAAGGCCAGCGTTAGTGGCGTGAGAACAATCGCGGCGGCCGCAGTGCCGGTTCCAGTGAGGTTAACCGCTGCCTGGCCGCCTGGGATGTTGGCGTAGATGGTGAGTTGGCCGGAACGAGCGCCGGTCTTCGTGGGCGAAAAACTGATGTTGAAGGTGCAAGTCGCGCCAGTGGCGAGCGTCTGGCCGGAGCAGCTGTCTGTCTCGACGAAGTCTCCGGTCATGACGGGCGTGCCGAAGGTGACCGGTTGGTTGCCGGAGCTAGTGACGGTGATGGTCTGCGGGCTGCTTTGGGTGGCTACCGCTTGTGCCGTGAAGGTGAGGTTGGTGGAGGAGAGTGTGATTGCCGGTGCCTGAATTGTCGTGGCGTTCAGAAGCGGGATCTGCCACAAACCCCGACCGTAGGTGCCGGCGCGCAGCATACCGCTGCGTCCGTCGCCGGTGGGCATCTGGGGAGCGGCTTCGAGCATGGTGACGGGCGCGTTCGGCAGGCCGGTCCCGAGGGGACTCCAACAGTTGATTGAGACACAGGTCGTGACTGCCTGGGTGGCGAAGACGCCGGTGTCCGTCGCCACGTAGACCGTGTTGGCGTCGTTGGGGTCGATGACAACAGCGTTGGCGGGTGCCACAGGCAGGTTCGCGCTGATGGTAACCCAGTGCGCTCCAAAGTCGGTGGAGCGATAGACATGCGGCTGGTTTCCGAAGCCCATGACGGTCGCGTAAACGGTGGCTCCGGTGGGGTCGTGTGGGTCAGTTGCGACGGAGGAGATATCGAAGGCACCTGGGTTGAAAACGTGTGCGTCGATCGTATCGTTCGTGACCGAACCGCGCGCGGCGTCGGTCCACGAGGTGGTGGAAGAAGCAGAATTTGCTGAGGTGGTGACGAAAAGGTGGCCTGGGACGCTCCCGCCCCCATCGAACAGGCCGGCCATTCCGGCGTACAGCACGGTTGAGCCGGAACTCTCTGCGTTGGTGGAGGTGGCAAGCGGGCCGCCAGCGGCAAGCGACCGCACCATCGCGGAGTTTACGGTGCAGGCCCCACCTGCGCCGTCGAAGTCCGGGCTCAATACGTTCGAACTGCTCCAGGTCGAGCCCGTATTAGCTGTGCCCCGCCACACGCGGCAGGTGCCGATGAGCACGTTGGTGGTCTGCTGTGGGTCGAGAAGCGACGGCGCGTCGAGCAATGCACTGTCGTTACTGACCTGCGGTGCGCCGATCGTCGCTGGTAGCAGCAGGTTCGTGGCGTTGCAGTTGATGCCGGAGGTGCAGGCCTTCAGGTTGACACCGGCGCCGATCGTCACGAACCAGTTGGAAGAGTTGTTTTGATCGATCTGCGGGAAGCCGCCCTCGCCAGCCGAGAGCTGCGGCCATGTAGCGAGCGTGGCAGCGGCCAAGGTCAAGGCGGAGCCGTTTGCGCCGAGGCCGGCGATGAGTGTCCCGGGCTCAGTGGGATCCTGGGCGAAGCCGACCACCTCGGCGAGCGAACCGCCTGCGCCGATTGCGGAGTTGAGGTTGTCGAAGTGCTGTGCGTCGCTGGTTGAGCACGCGGGGCCGGTCTGGTTCACACCGTCTGTCGATCGCCAGAGGCCACCGTCATTACCGACGAGCACTAATTCCTCACCGGTGGTGAGCGATGCAGCGATGGCGTGTTGAGCCGGAGCAACGCCCGCCGGAGCGTTGCATCCGTTGATGGCATTGGTTGTGTTGCGCAGCGAGCAGGTCGTCGAGTTGGCGGAGATCGAACAACGATAGAGATCGACCGTGCCCGCGAAGAGAAGCGTCCCACCGGAAGGCAGCGGAGTGGCTGCAAGGCTTAGGTTGTAACTTCCCTGCAGGATGGCCGAGCTGCCTGAGCCTACCTCGAGCGCGCCGTTGTCAATGCGTGCGCCCCATGTTGGCGATGGGTTCGCGCATGAGCCGCTGGTGGCGTTGCAGAGGTCCTGCCAGAGCCCTTGATCGTTGTCGTTCACATCAATCGTCAGAGCGTAAAGATCGCCGGTCGAGGGTTGGGCGGCGAGGGTTCCACGGAAGATCGGGCAGTTGGCGCCGCCTTGGCCGCCACTGCCGACCGGACAGTTTGCGGTCGTGAGACCCGTACCGGGCTGCGTGGTGAGACGCGTCCAGGTTTTTCCGTCTGGTGAGCTGTAGTAGCCATGGTTTCCGACGGCGGCGAAGAAGAGCCCGCGCGCTGCGTTCCATACAACCGAGGTTGCGGCGTTCCCGATCTGTCCGGTGCCGGTGGGCTGCGGCGTTTGAACAAGCTGTGCGCCGTCGTAAATCGTGGCCATATGCCAGGTGGCGCCGCTGTCGGTGGAGTAGTAGAGGCCGGGCACTGAGGTGAAGAGCGCCGCATCGACGATCGCCGCCTGGGGCGAGACTGACATCGCTGCGACGACGAGATTTGTCGACGCAGTGCTCCATGCGAGAGCGGCGGCCGAGAGCCCTGCGAAGGTGTGGTAGTAGGGTTGAGCACCGAGCAGCTCTTGCGAAAGTGTGGCAATGGTCCAGGTCTGGCCGCCATCGGTCGAGCGCAAGATGCCTTCTCCGTAGAGCGAGTCGGTCGCGTCGTTGGGATCGCCAGTGCCGGCGAGGATGACGGGGTTCGGTGCAGGCTGGACTGCGACGGCGCCGATTGAGAGTGAGGGAATGGTGACGGAACCCGCGTTGATGCTAAAGACCGGGAGAGTGTCAGTGAGTGGAGTGAAGGTGACGTTCGCGAGTGGACCGGCGACCGTAGTCGACTTCCAAACACCCCCTCCGGTGGTGCCTAGGTAGACCGTGTTGCCGCTGGTGTCATTGGGATCGAGGGCAATTGCGGTCACACGACCGGTGACCCTGCCGTAGAGTTGCGTTTGAACCGAACTTGGGCCGAGCGGCTGCCACGGAGCCGTGAGCGGAGTGGATGTGCCGCCGTGCGCTCGGATTGCATTGCGGCTGAGAAGTGTCGCGTGCTGCGCTTGGGCGTTCTCCCGAGCGAGCGCCGGGGTAGAGCCGTCGGCGACGCGCCGCTGGGCAAGGAAATCGCGTAGCCGTTGCTGCTGGGCTGCCTCAGAGTCCGCCTGGCTATGTCCCGCTGGGGGACAGAGAGCAATGAGCAGGCCGAGTGAGATGCAGCGGAAAACGCCCGCAGATCGACGGTTCGAAGGCCGGCCACAGGCCGGAACAGTGCTCGCAAAACAACGCAGCGGCAAGCGCAGGTCCCGAGCACCCCACTGTTTTGTTCTGCGACAAGGATTCACACCAAGCACAGAGCACGTGGAGGCGCACTCCGCGCGACGAAAGAAAAGTCTTTTCTAATCCAATTGGCAGGCTGGATTAGCGTTCTCTAAGCGACGCGCAGTATTGCAAGTTTAACAAGCTGCTGGGGAGAGCAACACGCTTGTGCCCTCCCATGTTCTGCAACTTATGGTTAATAGCTGTGCCCGAGGACCGGATGCGCTTCGTAGAGCTCTTCCAGTCGCGTGATCTCGTCCTCACTCAGCTTCAGTTGCAGCGCGCCGAGCGCATCCTCCAGGTGGCCGGGCTTGCTCGCGCCGATAATCGGTGCTGAAACCGCAGGCTTTGAGAGTATCCAGGCGAGCGCAACCTGCGCGGGTCTGACTTGGCGTTCCTTGGCGATCTCAACCACGCGATCGACGATGTCAAAGTCACTCTTGCGGTAGTAAAGGCTGTGACCGAACTCGTCGGTGCGCGCGCGGGTCGTTTCGGACTTGCCGTCCCCGCGCCGGCGTGTGCCAGTGAGGAAGCCGCGGGCAAGTGGACTCCACGGGATGCAGCCGATGCCTTGATCGAGGCAGAGCGGGATCATCTCGCGCTCCTCCTCACGGTAGACGAGGTTGTAGTGGTTCTGCATGGTGACAAAACTTGCGAGCGAGTTCTGTCGCTGGAATTCGAGCATCTTGAGGAACTGCCATGCGTACATACTGGAGGCGCCGATATAGAGCGCCTTGCCCGCGCGCACGACGGCATCGAGGGCTTCGCAGGTCTCCTCGATCGGCGTGTCTTTGTCGAAGCGATGGATCTGGTAGAGGTCGACGTAGTCGACTCCAAGCCGCTTAAGGCTGCGGTCGATGGACGCCATGATGTGCTTGCGTGAGAGGCCGCGATCGTTGGGTGAATCACTCATGGGATTGAAGACCTTGGTCGCGATTACCAGATCCTCACGCTGGGGCTGGAACTCTCGGAGCAATTTGCCTGTGAGCACCTCGCTCTCGCCGCGCGAGTAGACGTCTGCCGTGTCGTAGAAATTGATGCCGGCCTCGACCGCGCTCTGCACGAGCGGGCGTGCCTCGTCTTCTTCGAGGATCCACTCACGCCACTTCTTGGAGCCGTAGGTCATCATCCCGAGACAGAGCGGAGAGACGCGCATACCGGTCTGGCCAAGCCGCACATATTTCATAACCTGTTTCACCTCTGCGCGATTGGACGCGAGCGGGCGCCCCGGGGTTCAGACAACGCCGATTACCGCTCGCGGGACAACGGACGCAGCAAAGGTGTTCGCCGAGGTTCATTGGGTTGCCTGGCACGCACGCACAGGCCGAGTCTGCTCCAAACTGGAATAGATGGCCCGCAAAAAACTACGTGTTGGTATTCTCTTTGGCGGTCGCAGCGGCGAACATGAGGTCTCGCTGCGCTCTGCTCGCTCAATCCTTCAGGCGATCGACCGCAAGAAATACGATGTCCTCGAGCTTGGCATTACCAAGGAAGGCCGGTGGCTGCAGAGTGAGGCCGCGCAAAAGTTGCTGGCTGGCGGTACCCCGTCGGCGGTGAAGAAAAGCGTCGACACGGGCGTGGCCCTCGCTGCGGCTGAGCCTGGTGGACGCACAGGACTCGATATTGTCTTCCCCGTGTTGCACGGGACCTTCGGAGAAGACGGAACGATTCAGGGGCTGTTTGAGCTGGCCGACGTCGCCTATGTTGGCTCCGGAGTGCTGGGCTCTGCGGCAGGCATGGACAAGGACGCAATGAAGCGGCTGTTCATCGCCGCGGGGCTGCCCGTAACGCCGCATGTATCGATGCTCCGATCGGAGTGGCGTGCGGACGCGAAACGTGCGACGAAGGCGATTGAGAAGGCACTCAAGTACCCGCTCTTCGTGAAGCCAGCGAACCTCGGGAGCTCGGTGGGGATCAGCAAGGTGCATAACCGTGTTGAGCTAGCTCCCGCGATGGACCTCGCCGCGAGCTTCGATCGCAAGATCATCATTGAGCAGGGCGTTGGCGGACCGGGCGTGAAGCCGCGTGAGCTTGAGGTGGCCGTGCTGGGCAATGATTTGCCGGAAGCGAGTGTCGTCGGCGAGATAGTACCGGCGAAGGAGTTCTATGACTACGAGGCGAAGTACGAGCTCTCCGGCCCGGACGAGAGCGTCAGCATCATCCCCACTAAGCTGACGAAGGCCGAGGAAAAGAAGATCCGCGCTATGGCGATCGCGGCCTTCCGTGCCTGCGACTGCGCGGGGCTCGCGCGGGTCGACTTTCTCATGGCGCCCGCGGCTAAGGGAAAACCCGCTGAGATCGTACTGAACGAGATCAACACGATGCCGGGCTTCACCTCAATCAGCATGTACCCGAAGCTGTGGGGCGCGAGTGGCCTACCGTATGCGAAGCTCATCGACCGGCTGATCGAGTTGGGGATGGAGCGGCACCGGGAGAAGCTGGAGACGCAGTTCAGCCGCTGAGAAACACCGGACGCAACTCGACTAACATAGAGACAATGGGCACTGCAGCCGCACAAAACCTCACGCTCGCGGACGTCAAGGCAGCGCGCGAGCGCCTCAACGGCGCCATCTACCGAACGCCTTGCGCTCGCTCGGAGACGCTTTCGCGCCAGACCGGCCAAAGCATATTCCTGAAGCTTGAGAACCTGCAGATGACGGGCAGCTTCAAGGAACGAGGCGCGCTGAACAAGATTGCCACCTTAACGCCTGAAGAGGCGGCTCGCGGCGTGGTGGCTGCGAGCGCGGGCAATCACGCGCAGGGTGTGGCACATCATGCGACACAGCGTGGCATTCGCTCTGTGATCGTAATGCCGCTGGCTACACCGCTTGTGAAAGTGCAGGCAACGCGCGGCTTCGGAGCCGAGGTGGTGCTGTATGGCGCCAACTACGATGAGGCTTGCGAGGAGGCAACGCGACGCTGCCAGGCAGAGGGCATGACCTTCATTCACCCCTTCGA
>Ga0206804_10115_pt1 | contig 24009 bp, 13 predicted proteins | sample Alteio_BWOrgCont_62_FD_152888 | JGI IMG/M metagenome (GOLD analysis project Ga0206804, IMG submission 152888) | Enriched cells from forest soil in Barre Woods Harvard Forest LTER site, Petersham, Massachusetts, United States -... | ecosystem: Environmental > Terrestrial > Soil > Temperate forest >... | reverse complement strand
GGGTTCCAGCTTGGCCTCGCTGCTGCTGAGCGCGCGGGAGACGGTCTCGGTGAGCTGGCGGGCCAGGTAGGGCTTGGGGAGATAGGTCAGGCCTTCGTTGAGTTCCAGTTCGTTGCCGAAGAGTTGCTCGCTGTAGCCGCTGCTGAAGATGACTTTGCAGCCGGGACGCTCGGTGCGGAAATGCTTGGCCACGTCGGTGCCGGAAAGGCCGCCGGGCATGACCATATCGGTGATGAGCAGGTCGATCTTGCCGGTGTATTCCCGCCAGGCGGCGATGGCGCGGTGACCATTGTCGGCTTCCAGGACGCGGTAGCCGGCATCCTCCAGGACACAACGCGCGAGGGACCGGACATCTTCGTCGTCCTCGACGAGAAGGATCATTTCGTTGGTCGACGGCCGGGGCGGAGCCTCGGCCCCGACTGGGCTCGCGGCTTCGATATCGGCGACGAGTTCGGTCGCGGGGAAATAAACGCGGAAGCTGGTGCCTTTTCCGGGATGGCTGTCGGCTTCGATCCAGCCTTGGTGTTGCTGGATGATGCCGAGCACGGTGCTCAACCCCATCCCGGTGCCTTTGCCCACCGGTTTGGTGGTGAAGAAAGGTTCGAAGATGCGGTTCAGGGTTTCCGGGCTCATGCCTTCGCCGTTATCGGTCACGGTGAGGCGGACGAAGTGTCCCGAAGCGGCGCCGGCACTGCGGGCGGCTTGTTCTTCCGAGACGACGGTCTGGTCGGTCCGGATGGCAATGGTGCCGCCACGCGGCATGGCGTCGCGGGCGTTGACGACGAGATTGACGAGGATCTGCTCGATGTTGCAGACGTCGGCAAAAATGAGCGGGACGTCTTCTTCGTGGCTGAAGGTGAGGGTGACGCTTTCCTCGATCAACCGGCGCAGCATGGAAGCGATGTCGCCGACGATGGCGCTGAGCGAGACTGCGCGCTTGAGCATGATCTGCTTGCGGCCAAAGGCGAGGAGCTGGCGGGTAAGCGCGGCGGCGCGCAGGCCGGCGGCCTGGACCTGCTTCAACGACCAGGCGACATCGGTGTCCAATTGGGCCTTGGCCAGTTGCAGGCTGGTATGGCCTTCGACGACGGTCAGGATGTTATTCAAGTCGTGGGCGACGCCCGCGGCGAGATGGCCGATCGCCTCGATTTTCTGGGCCTGGCGGAGCTGGGATTCGAGTTTCAGTTGCTCGGAGACATCCTGCACGACGGCGAGGAGATGCGGACCGGCGGCCAGTTCGAAGCATTCGATCCAGAGGAGCGCGGCGCGTTCTTCGCCGGCTTTGGTCACGAGACGGCATTCGCGCTGGCGCACGGGCTGGCCGCGCATGAGCTGCCCCATGCCTTCGAGCCGGGATTCCGAGTCGAGACCGACGCCCACTTCCCAGATCGAACGGCCGAGCAGTTCGGCTCGCTCATAACCGGTCACCTTGAGGAAGGAGGCGTTCACTTCCACATAGCTGTGATCCTGGAAGCGCAGGATGGCGACCGGCAGCGGGCTGCACTCGAAGGCCTTGGCCAGGCGTTCCTCGGAAATGCGCAGGGCCTGCTGCGCGAGCTCGCGCTCGACCATCTCGCGCTTGAGCTTTTCGTTGCTCTCCTGGAGCGCGTGGGTGCGTTCGCTGACCAGGAGGTTGAGGTCTTCGACTTTCTGGGCGGCTTGCTGGGTGCGCAGCCACTTTTCGGTCATGGCATGGGCAAGTTGCAGGACCTCGATGTTGTCGAAGGGCTTTTTGAGGATGACCAGCCGGTCCGATTTCCCGAGCCGGGCGATGATCTCCTGCCAGGAGTAGTCGGAATACGCGGTGCAGATGACGATCTGGATGGTGGCATCGATTTCCCAAATCCGTGTGATCGTTTCGACGCCGTCCCATCCGGGCGGCATCCGCACGTCGACGAAAGCCATGGCGTAGGGACGGCCTTCCGCGAGCGCGGTCCGGACTCGTTCCAGTCCATCCTTGCCCTGAAAACTGGAATCGAGATCGAAGTCGGTCTGCACGTCGGCCGGTTCCTCTTCCCCGAAAAAGCGGGTCATCACGTCGTCGAGCGCCGCCGTCGCGGCCTTGGGCGTGCTCAGGGCCTTGCGAAAATCCGCGTGGATCTCCGGCTTGTCGTCGATGATCAAAATCCGGTTATTCGCGACTGGTGTGGAAGTCATGGCGCGGAAGAGTTTCGGGCTCAGGCGGCGGCGGCGACCGGTGGACGATGCAGGATGGGTAATTCGAGCGTGAAGGTGGCGCCGGTCCCCGGTCCATCGCTATGGGCCTGGAGCGAGCCGCCCATGCCATTGGCGGCCAGGGCGCTGGCGTGCAGGCCGAAGCCGTGTCCGCCAGTTTTGGTCGTGAACCCGTGCGAGAAAACCCGGGTGAGATGCTCCGGGGCAATGCCGGTGCCGCTGTCCTGGACGGAAATCTTCACGAAGTCCGTGCCCTGCTTCTGGATTTTTACGACGATGCGCCGCGGCTCAATTCCCGAAGCTTCGATGGCCTGCTTGGCGTTGCGGAGAAGATTGACGAGGATCTGCAGGACGAGGTGCTTGTCGACGAGGACTTCGGGGACCTCTTCGTAGGCCTGCACGATGGTGATGTGGTGCCGATTGAAAGAGACGGAGTTGATCTTGATCGCATCGTCGACCAGCGTCTGGATGACGAGTTGCTCAGTGATGCCGTGGCCCTTGGCAAAGCCCTGTTGCATGGCGACGATTTCCTTGATGTGCGCGATGTTGCGGGTGATCGAGTCCACTTCCTCGAGGAGTTCCGCGTGTTCGGCCCGGAGCGCGTCCGCAACGCAGGAGATGAGTTCGGGAATGTGCGGCCCCCGGGGATCGCGAGCGACGAAGCCGGCGAAGTCCGCCGCTTGGAGCGTGAGTAGGCCGGCGACTTTTCCCAGCTCGATGACCTTCGATTTGCGCAGGCGTTCGCTGATCACGTTGCCGGAAACATTCACGCTGTTGAGGACGTTGCCGACATTGTGCAGGACGCCGGTGGCGACTTCGGCCATGCCGGCCACGCGCGAGCTTTCGACGAGCGCGGCGTTGGCTTTCTCGAGTTCGGAAGCTGCGGATTTCATCGCCGTGATGTCATAGAAGACCCCACGGACGACCAGCGGATGGCGTTCCGCATCAAGCATCACCGCGGCGTTTTCGCGAATCCAGACGGTGCGTCCATCTGCAGCGGTCATCCGGTAGTCGAGAGAGTAGGGCTCGCCGCCGGCGATCAGGTTCTGCCGGTGGGCGGGAACCCATTGATCGGCGGGATCGAGTTTGCCCGGCCAGAAATCCGGTGCGGCGGTCCATTGCGCCGGCGAATAGCCGAGCAGCCGTTCGCACTGCCGACTGACGAAGGTGAATTGCGAAGTGGCGAGAGCGGATTCAAAGACGATGCCGTCGATCGAATCGACGAGGGTTTCCAGTTTCTGCCGGTCGTTGATGGCCTTCGCTGCCACCTCCTCATCCTGCCGTGGCGTCTGCGCTGGGGCGGGGATGGGTTCGGGAGTAGGGATGGGTGCGGAAGCGGGAATGGGTGCAATCGGTGTGGAAGCGACGACCGGCGTCGGGACGGCCGGTTTTTCGAAACGCTGCGCCAGGGAGACGCCGGCGAGGGCGAGGATGAGGAATACAGCCGCGACGCAGCCCATGGCCAGGTGGCGGGCGCGATCGATGGAGGCGATCCAGGGTTGGGCGGCGAAGTCCACGGCGACGACGGCGTCCACATCGCCGCGGAAATTATGGATCGGCGCGAGAGCCGTGATCCATGTTCCCCGCTGGTCGGTGACCGGGCTTTCTTGCATCGCCGGCAGGCCGGCGAAGGCCTTCTGCGCGGCCGGTCCGAGATCACGGTCAATAGGGATGCCGACCGTTGTTTTCGATCCTCCCCCGCCGAGAGCGGGAGATTGGGCGCCAGCAGTTAGCGAATCGGCGATGACCACAGGGCGGCCATTGGCCCCTTTGCGGAGGGTGTAGATATTTCCGATCTCGGAATTGGTGGCGAGCCAGCGCTTTTCCGCCTGGATCAACTGCCAGTAGTGCGGATCGCTGGAGGCATTGGCCACGGTGACCTGTTCGTGTCCTAAGCGGCCCAATCCCTCGGCAAAAATGGGAGCATAGCCCAAGGCCATCTGATCGAGCCGGGAGGACTCCCGCTGGCCCGCCTTTTCGACAAACAGCCAGCCGTTACCAAGTAATGCGAGTCCCAGAATCCCTCCCAGAATCGCCCGGCGCCCATGCCGCCAGAACCTGCGGAACAGAAAACCAAGGGCTCCGGCTATCGCGATAGCGAATAACCAGTAATCCCAGCCCTGGATGACGATATGGTAAAAGTCCCTATTTTCCATGCGGGCGATGAGAAAGCTGGAGGCGTGCCCCACACTGTTAAAAAGAGATTTCGCCGTGGATGTCTTCTGCGGTCGAAGCGAGGGGGTTGGTGTATCCTCTGTGACCGCAACGGGTTATGGCATAGGTTGAAAATGGCTTTTAGTTCAGATCGACCCCGACCGAATGGGGGTGGGGAATCGGTGAAAAGCGGCGCTTCTCCTTCGCTCACGCCACCGCGCGCGGTGCTTATATTGCCTTTTCCTGGCGTGGGTTACGGAGTCTGATCTGGGTACGAATCAAGCACTTCCGTGCGGGTCCATCGCCGGTAGAGCCCAGCGCTGTCGGCGGGATGATAGGGCAGCACGTCCGAGTAGCCGGGGACGATCACCTGTGCGACTGGGAAGCCGATTTCGGGATCCGTCAGGTCGACGACGATATAGTCTTTTCCCAAGGTTTCGCAGATTTCCCGAGCGTGGGCGATGTCCTCCAGGCAGTCCGTATATTGGGGGCCTTTCTCGAAAGGCACTACTTCGCCCTGGCGGAGGAAATCGGCGTTCCGATACGGGACAAAACCAAACATGAAGGAGGAGAGGAAATTGTCGCAGTCATTGCCCTGGCTGCGCAGGCGGCGAAAATCATGGTCGAGCAGGCGGGCCACCTGGCCGTCGCGATCTTCGGCATCCGAGGTGAGGAACTCGTGCTGCCGACGCCCCTGGGCGTACTCGGTGAAGGTCCGCAAAAGCGCCTCCTCGCGATCGAAGGATGCGCCGATTTTGAAGAAGTGCCGGAACTGGTAATCTTCGGGGATATTGTGATCGACGAAATAGGCGCCGAGACAGGGGAGCACTCCGCCGAAGGACAGGTCTTTGAGGATGATCTCGATGCCGCGGCTTTGGAAAAAGGCCATCTGCTCGCGGACGATCGGGTGGGTGATTGTCGCGCTGTCGATCGTCGGCATGACCAGGCGATCGCGCAGGACGGTGATATGCGCCCGGCGTTCGAAGATCTCGTGGCTGGCGTGAATGATGGCTTCCTCGAGGTTATTGCCCGTGGCTTTGCCGTTGGGCCCGCTGATGAGGCGCACGTATTCCAGGGGGACTTTCAGTTCGCGCTCGTCGCGGAGCGACCAGCCATCCACCCAGTGATAGGCGTCGTCGAGGGCGCGGATGCGATCGAGCACCGGGGGCGTGGCCGTGGCGATATGCGGCAAGAGGGACGCGATGGGCAGCGCATTCGGCACCTCGTGCTCGCGCGCGCCGAGATACCCGGGCAGATCGCCCGTCTCCCGCGCGGTGAGATATTCCGCCCCTTCGGCGAGCGCGCCGGCGGTGCTGCACGCGAGGTCGATCCCTTTGCCCATGGAACGGAAATCCAGTCCTTCGATGAACATCGCGGTCCAGTGCAAATGTTCCGCGACGGTCTCTTCGTGCAGCCAGTAGTCGTGCCGGGGGCGGATGAGAGCGTCGAGGCGGGCGATGGTGTCGGCCGGCTCCACGCAGCGGTCATGCGCGATCTTCCGGCGGGATTGGAGGTTCATGAGGAAAGATCGCGATGCATGGCTTCGGCGATGGCGAGCCCTTCGGCCACGCATCGGCCGACGGAGGCGCCTCCATTGACGAGCGCGCCGGCGATATACACTCCGCGGACGGGGAGAGCCAGAGCGGGCCGCAGATCGTCCGCCACCTGCAATTCCATGGCCTCGATGACCAACTCCACCGGGACGACCGTCTCGAGGCGCAAGTCCGCGTGGCGGAGTCGGACGCCGCGCACGTGGTCTTCCTGGTCGGTCTCATAACCGAGCGGTTCCCAGGACATCATCGCCCGAACGCCGGGGGTGGCGAACCAACTCTCCGGCAAATGCCAGTGCAACTCGGAACGTGGGCCGCCATAGATGATGAAGATTTCTTTCGCGCCGCGCTGCTGCACCGCCCGGGCCGCATCCATGGCCGCATCTCCGCCCGCGAGAATGGCCACGCGATCCGGCACCGTCGCGGGAGGGGATTCGAGGAAGGGGAGCGCGCCGAGGACGCCGTGGGGCCGGCCCAGCGAGCGCTCCTGCCAAAGTCCCGTGGCGAGGAGCACGGCGGCGTGATCCGTGCGCAATTTTTCCCAATGCACATCCTTCCCCAGCGTGGCGCCGAAGTGCACGTGCAAGCGTTCCGCGGCGAGGGCTGGCTGGAGGATGGCGTCGATCTCCGGGCGAGGATCGAGCTGCCGATGCGCGGCGAGCACCCGCGTGGGGACGCCACCCAGGCGGTCGGATTGCTCGTAAAGATCGACGATGTATCCGAGTTCGACGAGGCGGACGGTCGCGGCCAGGCCCGACGGACCGGCGCCGACGATGGCCACGCGCCGCCCGGTCAGGGTGGGTGGGATGCGGACGCCCGTCGCTCCACGATCGCGCGCCCTCCAACTGATCGCGTATTGCAGGTCGAGAATGGGCACCGGTGTGCCAGTCAGGGTCGTTTCGATGCAGGCGCCCTCGCTCTCCAGCCAGGCCGGGGAATAGCGCGCGGTGAGTTCGGGAAAGGGATCGCGCGCGCGGATGATCTCGTAGGCCCGGCTTTCGTCACTCTGGCGATAGGCCTGGATGAACGCGGGGATATCGACCCGCGTCGGCGAGGCGGCGACGCACGGAGCGGCTTCGCAAAGGTGACACCGCTTGGCGCCGGCGAGGAGTTGATCGGCATCGAAACGCCGCATGTTCCGATAGACAGGACCGTAGACCGCGGGATCGCGGATCGGGCAGCCGACCGCGGCGCCCTCCTCGCGCAATTGGACGCAGGCCTGGCAGACGATGCAAGTGGCGGCGGCGTCCATTTGTCCCCCAGCCAGAATCTCCGCGGGCGCCATGGGATACGCGAGAGCGCTTCGGCCGAGACCGACCAGATCGATCATCCCGGTGCGCAGCGTGCCGGCCGCGACGTGGGGGACAAATTGCCGCAGCCAGCTCCAGCCGCTGCCGACGATCGGCAGACCGGGCACCGCGGCGCGCAGGGCTTGCGCGAGGCTGATCTGCCGGTGGAGCGTCATCAATGGATGCTCGTCGGGGATCTCGAAATCGGCGTGGGCCTTCATCGCCCGATCCGCGCCCCGCAGGCCGGGACTGGCGGCGGTGACGTTGAGCAGGGCGAGACCATGGTCCTGCCACCGCTGCACGAGGCGAATCGGCTCCGTGAGATCGGGCTGGCGATAGTCGGTGGCGGAGACGCCGAAGCCTCCGCGCACCGCCTCATAGACGCGGAGCCGGATGGCCAACAGGAAATCGGGGGCGCGCTTTTGAATCGCGGTGAGACTCTCCGGGAGCGCGGCAGAAGTGCCTTGGAGATCGACGCCATCGAAGCCGGCTTCGGCGGCGAGCAGCGCGGCGCGGAGGAGCTGTTCCGGGTTGTCGCCGTTGAGTTGCAGGATGAGGATGGGTTGGTCCGGGGAGGCGGCGCGGATCTCCCGCACCATCGTGCGGAACGCGTCGAGCGTGCCGGCGTGCAGGGCTAGCTGCGCGGGTTTGACCGGCTGGCCCGCAATGGTCTTTTCGACCCAGATCAAACCGAAGCGGCCTTCGGCATAACGGCGATAGCGGCGGCGGGTCAGTTCGCCGGGCGCGCCATCGGCGCAGGCATCTCCGCCGGCGATTGGTTGGGCGCAAAATCGATTCGGGATTTGTTTCGAACCGACCGTGAGAGGCTGCGCCAGCGGACTGAGGTCGTCATCGACCGGAAGGGTCAGTCCCAGCCGCGTCAGTTCGGCCCGGAGATCGTCGACCGAAGAAAGGTAGAAAGGTTGGTAACCAGGAATCTCCACAGGTGCTCTTACTCCTTCCTGGGCTTCCCAACGCAGGCCACATAGAGGGCAAATTCGTCCTCGCCGTCGACGCCGAGCAGGGCATCCACGTGCGGCTGGTCGTAGGAAAGCATCGCGCAGCAGCCCGTGGCGCAGGATTCCGCGGCGAGATAGAGATTCTCGCACACATGGCCCGCTTCCATGGCGATCATGCGATGCGCGAGATAGGTGTATTTCCATTCCGTGCGATACGGCACCGCGGACCAGACGAAGACCACGGCGGCGTTCCCGACCGAAAGGGTTCCGTAGCAAGCGGCCTGGAGCTTGGCGGAGATTTCCGTGTCCTCGCGAACGAGGAGGAGCTGATGCTCGTTCGGCAGGTAGCGATACAGCCCCGGCGCGAGGCCCTGGACGCGATGGACCGCCAGATAAGTCTCCAGCGGGTAGCGCGCGCCGGCGGAAGGCGCGGCCCGAAATCGTTCGGTGACCGCGCCGGTCTCATCCCGCATTTCGCCGGTCACGCCTTGCGTAGCCCAAAGGAGATAACTCAGTTCCTCGAGCGATAACTCCGCGTCTGAGAAATCGCGGACGCTGCGCCGATTGGCAATCGCTTCCCGCACCGACATCTCCCCGAGATGAATGCCAGTCCGAGGCACGAGGTCGATGCGTCGGGAGCCAGGTGGGATGGACTTTTCCCCGGGTGGCTCCGGCTGTTGGTGGCTGCGGTCGCTGTCCGGTTGCCATTGCCCAGGGTAGCCTTTGAGCAAGACGCGCAGTTGAGCGATGGGGATTTCGTTGAGCTGCCGGATCGTTTCAGGCTGCTGCGGGGCGCGGGAATGGCATCCGCACAGGATGAGGCCCGCGACCACGAAACCGGCAATAAGCCTGCACCAGAGCCGCAGACGATGGAGAACGGTCACGGCGACGATTACCCGGAGGCGCGCGATATTCGCTCCGCGAGTCCCCTCACAGGTCGCCGTTCAGCGCCTTGTAGTATTCCGCGACTTTTTCGCGATACTTCGGCGGCGCCTGGTCCGGACCACTCTCAACCACGTTGTTGAGGGCTCCAGTCGAGCCCTTCGCATCCATCGCGCCGGAAGGTCCGGCAGCGAGTTGCGCTTCGGCGCGGGTCAGCGAAGTCACGGCTTGTTTCCGGAATTCGCGCATCTGCTCGATGTTCCCCTTGGCGACGGCGTCCGCCGACTGGTGCAGCTCATGGGCGGCGTCCTTGAGAGAATCGACGCGGACGTTTTTCAGCGAGGCTTTGGCGTAAAGCGCGTCCGCCTGGCGGGCCATGAGCGCGGCCATGCCTTCATTGGAGCCGGCTTCTTTCGAGTCCATGCGCTCGGCGCCGCCGCCCATGCCCATGCCGTCGGCTTTGCCCGTGCCGAGCTTGCCGCCGCCTGTGGCTTTGGTATCGGCCTTGCCGGCGAGATCGATCTTGCCGCTTTGCGTTGGATCTTCGGTCCGGCGGGCTTCGATGTTCTTGTCGCCCTCGCCAATCGTCCCCGAGCTGGCCGCGGTCTCGCCGGTGGACATGCCTTGCCGGCCGACATTCGAGCGACCGTCCTGTTCCTTGTGGTTCGGCGTCTGGTTGCCCGATTTGCCCTGCGCGCCGAAGGAGGCGATGTCGCCTTCCATCACCTGGTTGCCCGAGGCGAAGTCCGGCATCGCATGGTTGGTCGCGCTGTCATTGGCCTTGTCGGCCACTTTCGGATCTTCCTTGAGCAGGTCGCTGATCAAGTCCTGCGCCGCGGCGGCGAGTTCGGCCTGGGCGATGCCCGATTGCGGCATCTCGGCTTTGTCATGCGCTTCGGTGGTGATCTTCAGGTCATCCTGCTTGTCGCCGAGCCACGTTTCCACGGCATCGAGGCGCTTGGACGCTTCGCCCATCTGGGCGAGCAATTCGTCTTCCTTGGCGAAACCCATCTCGGTGACCTTGTCGGGCGTTTCCTTTTCGGAAGCCTTGTCCTGCTCGACTTCCTGGAAGACCGAAAAGACGTCCTCCACGAGATCGTTGGAGACATTGAGGTCGGTGAAAATGTGGAGATCGGTGGGGACCTCGAGCATCGCTTCCTTGGTGTTCTTTTGGAGCTCTTTGTAGGCCTCTTCCATTTCGTCCATGGCCTTGTTGTCCTTGTTCTTTTGCCCCTTCACCTGCTCCATGGCTTCCTTCATTTTTTGATTCAAGGCCTCGAGCTTCGCGAGCTTCTCCTGGGCCTGCTTGACCGCGTCGGCCATGGCATTGCGCTTCCCGGCTTCCTGCTTGAGCTTCACCGAATCCAGCATCTCCTGGATCGACTTGAGGCTGGCCACGGCGCGTTCCTGGATGGGCACGGCCTCGGTGGGCTTATTCTGGTCGAGGCGGTCCGCAGCGATGACCATGTCTTCGCGAATCTTCAATTCCACGGCTTTGGCGGCCATCTTGGTAATCGTCGCGCCGAGGGCGGGATCGGTCTGCGTCGCCTGCTCGGCTTCGTCTTTGCACGCGGTCAGGAAGGCCGCCATATCGCTGCCCAACCGGTCCTGCGCATCCACCACGGTGCGGCCGACCTTGGCTTTGCTTTCGACGAAAGTCCGCGTCTGACCGAGCGCGCTGCCCTGGTCGCGGAGCAGCGATTCGATCATCGCGCTCAACCCGGAAACGTGCCGGTCGATTTTCGCTTCGCTCATCGCCGTCATGGCGAAGCTGAGCTGTTTGAGGATCTTGCTTTCGAGCGTCGCGGCCTCGGTCGCGAGAGCGGCCTTGCGAGCCTCCTCGGCGGCGGAAATCGAAGCGAGAGAATCAATGGCCAGCATCATCTCATTCACGTAGAGCTTCTGCGCCGCGGCGGTCAGGCCGCCCAAGGGGCGGACAGGGTTGGCGAGCAGATCGTGCATGAGGCTGCGCACTTGCGTTTGCCGGTCGGTGGTCTCTTTCCACTGCGCCGCGGTCGTGTCTTTCAAGGCTTCCTGGTAGCGCGTGGTGTCGGTCAGGTTGTGCTTTTGCAATTCCAGCATCTTCTGGAGATTGAGCATGGCGGCCTGTTCCAGGTCCTTGCTTTGCTTGGCGGAGTCGGCCTGGGTCGGCACATTGAACAGGACCGTGGCGGAGACAGATTCATTCGGCGTTCCAGGCCGGTTATCGTGGGCGACGAAGCGATAGCCAATATCCGTCCCGCGCGCGGGAGATGTCTCGGCTTTCCACACCTGGCGAAATTCCCGCGCGTCGCCGACTTTCCAGCGTTTTACTTCCGTGCCTTTGTCTTCGCGCGCCGCGTTGGGCGCGACTTCTTCGAGAATGACCTCGGAGACGCCGAAGTCATCCGCGACATGGAATTCGATCTGCGGACGCTCGCCCGCGGGCAGGATGGCGCGTCCCGTGGGCGAGACGATCTCGATGCCTGGCGCCTTGTCCGGATCGAGCGCAAACGGCACTTCCTCCACGACGGTCGCTCCATACGCGTCTTCGCCCTTGAGCGTGACCAAAGCGCCGGACGTCAGGGTCGTGCCGGCCTTCCAGATGGTCGGCTTTTCCGCAGTGAAATCGACCGACTGGCTCCCGCCGCCGACCAGGCGAAGGGACGCAAGCGGGGTATTCGTCGTGGCCGTGACCCGCAACTCCGAGCCCATGGGCACGGTCAATTGCCCATCGCGGGCATTCACGGTGCGCGCCGGGAGCTTGGTGTAAGCCGGCGGGGTGATGACCAGCGAGATGGCGGTGAAGGCGGGCGGAGGACGCGTGGCGATCGTGTACCAGGCGGAATTCGGCGCGTCGCCGGCGTGGAAGCGATAGCGCAGGCCGGTCGTGACCTTGGCCATGCGGTAGCTGAATTCCTGTTCGTCGCTTCCATGAATGCGGCCGAGCGCGTATTGGCTCTTCTGATGGTCGGCGAGTTCGACTTCGACCCGCACTTCGTGCCCGTCGAAACCACGCACCGTGCAACTGAGGATCAGCGGTTCCCCTTGCAGTACCGTGGACTGCCCGGGCTTCACCTGGAGAATCTTCGTCAGGCTGGGCGGTTCGACTTGGGAAAAGGGATTCACGGTGCGCCAGAGAGCCACGGCCCAGGCTTTGCCGAAGAACAGCGCGGGCACGAGCAGCAACACGGCGGCCACGGAGAGCATGATCCGGCCGCGGCGATGCGCCTTCTCATCGCGCATCTTGCGGAAATCGAGGTTCTGCCATTCCGGAACTCCAGCGCGGACATAGGCGGCCTTGAAAGGATCGCCGTCGGTATTCCGGGCCAGTTGGAGAAAGTTAATCAGGTGATTGTCGAGCTTCGGAAAGGTCTTCTCGACCGAGGCGGCGACGGCTTCCGGCGTGAAATGAATCCGCAGCGCCTTGCGCACCAGCCAGATCGTGCCGCCGACGAGCGCGAGCAGAATGCTCCAGGTGACCAGTCGGTCCGGCCGATCCAGCCGCAGCCAGAGGTCCACGAATCCCAGCAGCCAGATCCACCCGGCGATGACGGTCAGCCCGAGGGTGAGTTTCAATTCCGCCTGCCAGCGGATGAGGTTCTTCCCAATTTGCTCGAGCTTGGCCAGGTATTGCGGGGGCATAGGGAGAAACTCCTAGTTTAGATTCATCGCCGGATCGGCGACTTTGGTGACAGTGACACTATCCAAAAAGCCTGGTTTCGCCATCCAAATGTAAACGGTGAGAAAACGCACCCTTTTCAAATTTTCGATAGCTTGATCCGAGAGCGCGACGCCGGGCAATTGGATCTTTTCGTCCTTCCAATCCGCGCTCGTTCCGGTGGTCGTCTTGCTCATGTAGATCATCCGCAATTCGCCGAGTTCCGGGTTGTCGTGCGGATGCGTACCCGGCGCCCATTGATAGCCCGCGAAATAGATGCGATAGCCGCCGCCTTTGATGTGAAGATTGGCGAGGTATTTGAAGCCGGATTCCAAGGGAATCGGGTGGCTTTCCATCTTCACTCCGGCCGACCCGCCGTCGTCAAACTTGACCACCTTCTTTTGCCCTTCGGTCGCGATGGAGACGTGGGTCTTGTTCGCCATGTAATTGCTATTCCCGGCGAAGGCATAATCGATCACCCAACCTTTAAGCGGGTCGCTGGGATTGGCGAAATTGCCGTTTTCGAGGATGGACTGCGCGCTGACCGGGGCGGGAACGACCAACGAGAGCGCGGCGAGGACGAGGACAACAGAGAAAAACGATGGGAGGGAACGCACGCGTCGGTTTTAGGCAATAAAGGTGGATGTCTCAACGTGAATCGCGTGGTTGACCGGTTCCTTAGCAAAGAGGCGGAGGACGCCTTCCAAGGGGTGTGTCGAAATAAAATTAGACAAGGTCGGTTTTGTTCATACGTTCGTTTCATACAAACGTATGATTCCTATCTCCCCCCTCCTTTCTAACCCAGATTCCGCCGAGCGCCACGCTCATACGCGGTCCCTCATCATGGACGCCGCCGAGCGGCTCTTTTCCGAGAGCGGAGTCGAAGGGACCTCCGTCCGGCAGATTATTTCCGCTGCCGACGTCAATCTCGGGGCGATCAACTATCACTTTGGTACCAAGGAACGGCTGGCCCTGGAGGTCTATGCCCGGCGGCTGGAACCGGTGAATCGGGACCGCATCGCCCGACTGGACGCGCTGGAAGTGGCAGCCGGGGGACGCGAAGTGCCCCTCGCGGCGATCCTCGACGCCCTGATCCGGCCCGCCGTCGAGGCGGAAGGCGCCGAGCTTCCGAATTGCGACGATATCATGCGGTTGATCAGCCGGAGCTTTCAGGAACCGAATTTGGAGCTGAAGAATTTCGTCGAGCAGAAGTTTGCCGACGTGGCCCAGCGTTTTGATGCGGCCATCCTCCGCGCGGTGCCCGGCCTGTCCCCGGGTGAACTGTTCTGGCGGATTCATTTTCTTTTCGGAGCCCTGCACCACGGACAGCAGATGTGGCTGCGGTTCGATCACCTGCCGCTGCCGGCGGGCCACACGCCGGTGAAACCGGATCGCGAGGGTTTCATCCAGCGCCTCATTTCTTTTGGGGTGGCCGGTCTTTCTGCGCCGATCCCAAACGTCAATAGCTGACCGACCATGAATATACTGAATCCCGGCCCGCTGGGGCTGCCCAACCAGATGAATGCGCTCCGGCCCGCGCGCCATTCCGCTCCGTCCTTGTCTCGCCGGCGCGTCTTTTCCCGCGTGCTCCGCACTGGCAGCCTGGGGCTCCTGGCTGCGACCTTGATCGCCGGCTGCGGCCCGAAACAAGCCGGCGGCCCGGCTGGCGGGCCCGGTGGACCGGGTGGCCCCATGGAAGTCGGCGTGGTCACCGTCGCGGCCGTGCCGGTGACCTTGACCCAGGATTTGCCGGGACGGACTTCCGCTTTCCGCGTGGCGGAAGTGCGGGCGCGGGTGAATGGCATCGTCTTGAAGCGCCTCTTTACGGAAGGCGCCGATGTGCAGGAGGGACAGGTCTTGTATGAAATCGACCCCGCGCCGTACCAGGCGGCGCTCGACAGCGCTCTCGGGACCCTGGCGCGTGCGGAAGCGAATGCAGCTACGGCCCGGGCCAAGCAGCAGCGTTATCAGCAACTCATTAACGCCAAGGCGATCAGCAAACAGGACTATGATGACGCGGTCGCGAATCAGGGCAGCTACGATGCGGATGTGCTCTCCGGCCGGGCGGCGGTGCAAACGGCGCGGATCAATCTCGGCTATACCAAAGTCGTTTCTCCTGTCGCCGGGCGCATCGGACTGGCGCAGGTCACCGAAGGCGCTTATGTGCAGGCGAGCGTGGCGAACTTGCTCGCCACGGTGCAGGAACTCGACAAGGTCTACGTCGACGTGACCCAGGCGAGCAGCGAGTTCCTGCGGCTGAAGCACGATCTGGCCAGCGGCCGGCTCAAGGCGGACGCCGCCGGTCAGGCGCGAGTCAAACTGATCCTCGAGGACGGCAGCGACTATCCGGTCGAAGGCACCCTCGAAGTTTCCGACGTCACGGTGAATACCACGACCAATTCCGTGACCGTCCGCGCGATCTTTCCCAACCCGCACGGCGACCTGCTGCCGGGCTTGTTTGTCCGGGCGCGATTGGAGGAGGGCAATTCGCCCGACGCCATCCTGATCCCGCAACTCGCCGTGACCCGCAACTCGAAGGGCGAGCCGACCACGCTGGTCGTGGGCGCAAACGGCACGGCCGAACTGCGCGTGCTCCAGACGACGCGCGCGGTCGGGAATCAATGGCTGGTCTCCGCCGGCTTGAAGGTCGGCGACCAGGTCATCGTGGACAACTTGCAGCGTGTCCGTCCCGGCGCGCCGGTCAAGGCTGCGCCCGCCGCCCCGCCGCCCGCGACCACCGCCTCGATCGCGCCCTAAAGCCGGCCCCAACAAAAGGAGTTTACCGATGTCCAGATTCTTCATCGACCGGCCCGTGTTCGCGTGGGTCATCGCCATCATCATCATGCTCGCGGGAGCGCTCTCGATCACGAGCCTGCCCATCGCGCAGTACCCGAGCATCGCCCCGCCCGCGATCAGCATCACCGCGACGTATCCCGGGGCTTCGGCAAAGACCGTTGAGGATACCGTCACGCAGGTCATCGAGCAAAAGCTCAACGGCATCGATCACCTGCGGTATATCGAATCGCAAAGCACCTCCTCGGGTACGGTCCTGATCACCGTGACTTTCGATGGCGGCACCAACGCCGACACCGCGCAGGTCCAGGTCCAGAACAAAGTCGCGCTGGCCACGGCGCTGCTGCCGCTGGAAGTGCAACAGCAAGGCGTCTCGGTGACGAAATCGGTGAACAACTTCCTCATGGTGCTCGGCTTCGTTTCCGAAGATGGCAGCATGTCGAACGCGGACCTCGCGGACTTCGACGTCAGCACCATCCAGGATCCGATCAGCCGTCTGCCCGGCGTGGGCGACATCCAAACCTTCGGCACGCAGTACGCGATGCGCATCTGGCTGAACCCGGACAAGCTCACGAAGTACCAGCTTGCCACCGCCGACGTGGTCACCGCGATCCAGGCGCAGAATGCCCAGGTCTCGGCGGGCGCTTTGGGCGACCTGCCGGCGATGAAGGGGCAGTTGCTCAACGCGACGATCATGGCCCAAAGCCGCCTGCAAACGCCGGAGCAATTCGGCGCCATCCTGCTCCGTGTGAATACCGATGGCTCGCGGGTCTTTCTCCGCGACGTGTCCCGCGTGGAATTGGGGAGTGAAAGTTACACGACGCTGGCCCGCTACAGCGGCATGCCCGCGGCTGGTATGGCGATTAAGCCCGCCGCTGGGGCCAATGCGCTCGACACGGTCAATGCCGTGAAAAAGAAGGTCCAGGAACTCCAGCCGTTTTTCCCGCCGGGCGTAAAGCCAATCTATCCTTTCGACACGACCCCGTTCATTCGCATCTCGGTGAAGGAAGTCGTCAAGACGCTCCTCGAAGCGATCGGCCTGGTGTTCCTGGTGATGTATCTTTTCCTGCAAAACTGGCGGGCCACGCTCATCCCCACGATCGCCGTCCCCATCGTCCTGCTCGGGACGTTCGGAGTCATGGCCATCGCCGGGTTTTCCATCAATACGCTGACCCTTTTCGGTCTCGTTCTGGCCATCGGTCTGCTCGTCGATGACGCCATCGTGGTCGTGGAGAATGTCGAGCGCCTCATGCAGGAGGAGGGGCTTTCCCCGAAGGAAGCGACGCGCAAATCGATGGATCAGATCAGCGGCGCGCTGGTCGGCATCGGCCTCGTGCTCTGCGCGGCCTTCGTGCCCATGGCCTTCTTCGCCGGCTCGACCGGGGTGATCTACCGGCAGTTTTCGCTGACCATCGCCAGCGCGGTAGCGCTTTCCGTTATGGTCGCGCTCGTCCTTACGCCGGCCCTGTGCGCGACCTTGCTCCAGCCGATTGCCAAGGGTCACCACGAGCAGAAGCGCGGCTTCTTCGGCTGGTTCAATCGCGTCTTCGACCGCAATGCGGACCGCTACGCGAGCAGCGTCGGCGTCTTCCTGCGGCGCAGCGGACGCGCGCTCGTCTTTTACGGGGCCATCGCCGTGGCGGTCGTCATGCTCTTCCTGCACAAGCCCACGGGCTTCCTGCCCGATGAAGACCAGGGCGTGCTCTTCGCCATGGCCCAGCTCCCGCCCGGCTCGACCCGTGAGCAGGCGGACAAGGTGCTGCAAAAAATCGAGCATCACTTTCTCGTCGATGAAAAGGAAAACGTCGAAGGCATGTTCGGCGTGCTCGGCTTCAGCTTCAGCGGTAATGGGCAGAATCAGGTGCTGGCCTTCATCAAGCTCAAGGATTGGGAAGTGCGCAATTCGCCCGCCCGGTCGGTCAAAGCCATCCAGGGCCGCGCGATGGGTGAGTTCATGCAATTCAAGGACGCCTTCGCCTTCGCTTTCGCGCCGCCCGCGGTGCTCGAGCTGGGCAACGCCACCGGCTTCGATATGCGGCTCGTCGATCGCGGCGGTGTCGGTCACGAAGCGCTGATGAATGCGCGCAATCAATTGCTCGGCATGGCCAGCCAGAATCCGGCGCTGACCCGGGTGCGCCCGAATGGCCTCGACGACGTGCCGGAATATCACCTCGATCTCGACCAGGAGAAAGCCAGCGCCCTCGGGCTCTCGCTCGGCGACGTCAATGCGTCGATCACCGCCATCTTCGGGTCCATCTACGTCAACGACTTCATCGACAAAGGTCGGGTGAAGAAAGTCTTCGTGCAAGGTGACGCGCCCTTCCGCATGGCGCCGGAGGACGTCAGTCGCTGGTATCTGCGCAATGCGCAAAATGGCATGGTGCCTTTCTCGGCGTTTTCCACCGCGAAGTGGACGCTCGGTTCGCCAAAGCTCGAGCGTTTCAACGGCCAGTCCTCCGTCTCCCTGCTTGGCGAGCCCGCGCCCGGCCACAGCTCCGGCGAAGCGATCGCGGAGATGGAAAAAATGGTCAAGGCACTCCCGGCTGGGATCGGCGTGGAGTGGGCGGGGCTGTCCTTCGAGGAACGGCTGGCCGGCTCGCAATCCACGCGGCTCTACACCATCGCGCTACTCATGGTCTTCCTCTGCCTCGCGGCGCTCTATGAGAGCTGGGCCATCCCCTTCGCGGTGATGATGGACATGCCGCTCGGCGCCCTCGGCGTGCTCGCAGCCACGGCCCTGCGTGGCTTCCCGAACGACGTGTACTTTCAGATCGGCTTGATCACCATCATCGGTCTCTCGGCCAAGAACGCGATCCTCGTTGTGGAATTTGCCAAGGAACGTTTTGACGCCGGTTCGACGCTTGTCGACGCCGCACTCCACGCCGTGCGTCAACGCCTGCGCCCGATCCTGATGACTTCGCTCGCCTTCGGTTTCGGTGTGCTTCCGCTCGCCTTGAGCCACGGCGCGGGCTCCGGCAGCCAGAACGCGATCGGCACGGGCATCGTCGGCGGCGCGCTCACCACGACCTTGCTCGGGCTGTTCTTCGTCCCGCTCTACTTCGTGACCGTGCTGCGGCTCTTCCGGGTCAAGCCCACCCAGGCGCCCGATGATCAGGAGCCACCGGCGGACGACCTGTCGGAGCCGGAGGAAGCCGCGGAAGAGGAACCGGAGTTGGCCAATGCTTAAGCCGGCCGCGGCCGGCGCTGAATTTCTCATTCCAAACAAAATCCACCATCCTATGTCCCACGCTTCCATGGCTCCGCTCCAGCTTGGCACCTTCGACTTAAACCACCGGACCGGCACGCGCCATTGGTCGCCGGAAATGAAACTGCTCTTCGGCCTGAAACCCGAATCCGAAGTGGAGTTCGATGCCATTTTTCACGCGCTGCATCCGGACGACCGCCGGGCCTGGATCGGCGCAATCACGGACACCTTGCGCCCGGATGGCCCGGACCATTTCTCCATGGAGTACCGGGTGCGCTGGCCGGATGGCAGCGTCCACTGGCTGTTTTCCATGGCCCGCACCCAGCATAGCGACGAACCCGATCACCGGCCCCTGTCCACCATCGGCCTCGTCACCGACATCACCCGCCAAAAGCAAGCGGAGCGGATCGAGGAAATGACGATGGGGTGAGTGGAGGTAGCTTGTACGGCCAGAGCGGTTTAATAATGGCGTAGCCGTTTTTAAACGCGGAGAACGCAGAGAAAACGGGAGGGTCGCAGAGGAAAGAAGAGCCCTCTTTTCCTCTCTCCGACATCTCTGCGCCCTCTGCGTTTCGTTTGGCGGTGCTTCCGTTGTGAAGTCACGGCATGTTGCGAAACTTCCGCATGCTCCATGATCCGGTCAGCATGACCATGAGCCCGATCACGACCGGCCACTCGCGCCAGAGGGTCCGGTATTCCGCGCTCTTTTCCTCGATGGCATGCGGTTGAAGCGCCGAGAGCCCCTTGTTCAATTCATCGAGATTCTCGAAGAACTTGCCGTTGCTCGCCCGCGACAGCGCCTGAAGGATTTCCACCCGCGCGGGACGCGGCACGGTCTCTGGCGAGTAGGGTTTGACGAAAAAGGTGAATGGATCGCTGGTCGCGGTTTGGTCTTTGATCTTCGCCGTGGCCACGACTTTGTAGAGGCCGGGTTGCTCGGCGGAGAAGGGGAGGGCATAGCCGGGGAAGCTTTTGCCGGAAGGGAGCGTCACGAGCTGCGGGGCCATGCGATAAGGGATCTCGCGATTGTCCGGCAGCGTGATCCGCGCCTCGGCCACATCGACCTTGGCGGTGTCGCTGCCCAGCCGGGCGTGGAGTTCCAGGGTTTCGCCGAGAAAGAGTTGGTCGCGGTCGGCGAAGACTTCGAGCCGCATTTTGTCGAGCGCTTCTTCGCGGGGCAGCAGCCAGGAGATCATCTGCGTCCAAAAGCGGTCGTACGGTTTCGCTTTGCCGGCTTCGGGCCCCAGTTGCCAGCGCCACAGCGAATCGGTCAGAATGGCCGTGACCTTGCCCTGGCCGAACCGTTGCGTGACCACGATCGGCTGCGGCCCTTGCGGGGTCTCCGCAGTGACCAGCGTTTCCGCCGCAGGCGAAAGGCTGAAGCCGGAAAAGACCGAGAGCACGGGCGGAATGCTCTGCCAGAGCGCGGCGTCGCCGGCAAAGGCCGGATGCGCGCGGGCCGCTTCGTTCAAGCGGACCGGGAACGGCTTGTCGCCTTCGATCGTTTTCACCTCGGTGGCGTGGACGGGCAAAGTCTTGCCGAGATCCGTTTGCACCAAGCCGCCTTCCGTCCACGCTTTCGTCCCGCCGAGCAGGACGAGGCTGCCGCCGTCCTCGACAAACTTAACCAGGTTGCGCGCTCGCGCTTCGCCGAGTTCCTTGGCGTCGATATTCCCGAGCATGACGATCTTAAAGAAAGCCAGCTGCTGCGGCGTCATGTCGGCAGTGACATTGCCGACCGGCGTGCCGCCGTGCGGAGCGCCGTCGGGTCCGGTGAAGAAAATGACCGGCGAGATCTCCTGCTCGGCAAGCAGGGCGCGGCGGAGGAATTTGTATTCCCAGCGCGGGATGCCCTCCACGTAGAGCAACCGGTTGCGCGCGTCCACCACCTCGATGTTCACGACGTACTCGTTGTCCGCCTTGTTCTTCTCGCCGGGCAGCGGCGGCACGAAGACCCGGTAGGTGAAGAGGCCGGTCTTGGCATGGTCAAACTCAAACGTCAGTTCACGCTCGCCGCCCTCGTCGGGAATCTGCGTCGGCATCTCGCTGCGCAATTCGCCGTTTTCAAAGACCTGAACCGTGACCGGGGCGCCGCGCGTCCCTTGCCCCGAGACCTTGACCTTGAATTCAGATTTCCATCCCACCGTGACCCGGCGCGAAGTCGTCACAGAGTCGATCCGCAAATCCGGTTCCTGCTGCCAGCCACCCGGCGGCTCGACGCGCAAGGTGTAGACCGGGAAGGGTCGTTCCATGCCGGACCAGTCGTCCAGCGCCTCCTGGGTGTCCGCGCCGTCGCTCAGGACGAGCATTCCGGCGACGTTCAGGCCGGCGGAACGATCCGCGATTTTCTTCAGCGCATCGCGCAAGCGCGTGGCCGTGCCGTCCGGTTTCAGGGCCTGGACTTTCGCCAGAGGGAGGTTTTCTCCCAATTCTGCGGCGAAGGGAAAAATCTCGATGTCGCACTGGGCGGTGAGCGCCTGGAGCCAGGGCTGTTTCAACGCCGCCTGCGCTGTGTCCCAGCGGGTCGGCACCTCTTTGGAAGGAGTCAGAGTCATGCTCTGCGACGTGTCCAGCGCGATGATGAAGCGTGGTTTGCGCAGTTGCGTGACGGAGTTCTTCAAGCCGGGCAGCAGGAGGCACCAGCCCAGGCTGAGGAGGATCAGCACGTAGAGCAGGAACAGCCCGGCATTCAACGGACGTCGCGGGAGATACTTCCACGCGGTTAACCCACCCAGGAGCAGCGCGATCGTCAGCGCGACGATCATCGCCGAAATGGGAAAAGTGTGCTCGTAGACCGTCATGCTGGGAGGGTGGGGGAGGAAGGTCGAGGTAGGGTCCCGTACTGTGCGCGGGGTTTTGGATTTGGGAAATGCCAAAAGCCATCGGCATTGCGAAGTTCCGCGTCCGCCTCCGGATTACGCCAACGGCGGCCCTGGCCCTGGTCATCGCTCCGTGATGGTCTCGGATCGACTTCGTAAGCGCTTCCGGCTAGCAATGAGAGCGTCCCTCTAACCATTCCGTCCCATGGGTTATTCTCAAACCTACCTCGCGGTTCTCGGCAAATCCCGGGAAGCGATTCTCTCCGATCTGGCGCTGCGGCCGACTGGCGAACGCCAGGATTTTCCCGAAGGCGCCGTCGTGGCCACCCTGCTCCCCAGCGGCTGGTTCCTGGTCGTCGCGGACTACAACGGGCAGGAGTTGATCAGCGAAGCCGCTGGGCCATTGTCCGCGGGTTGCGAGGTCGTGTCCGGCGTCGCCGAGGAACATGTCATGGTGAGCGAGGCGGCGGGTTGGCGGAACGGGCAGCGGCTCTGGCGCGTGATTCACGATACGCAGCGCAAAGAGGGGCACCTCGAAGCGGAAGGAGAATTGCCACCCGCCTTTGAGGAGATCCGCGACCGCCTCGTGGCCTTGCAGCACCCCAACGACGGCAGCCGGGCGAACTGCGATTACATCTTCGATATTCCCGTGGATCTGGTGCTGTCCCTCACCGGATACCGCTATGACAAGGAAACTCCCGGACTCGCCGAAGGTGCTTTTGAGGTGCTGGAAGCGAACCCAGGCGCGGCGCCTAAATCGGCGCCCAAGGCCCCGGCCCAAAAGTCCTTCTTCCAACGAATCTTCGGGAAATGAGCGCGTCCCGAGACCAGCGTGGCTCACGAGCGCCCGCCCTCGTCGCGGCTGGTCTGGCCGTGGTCATGGCGTCGGTGATGGCCAGCAGTCCCGGTCGCGCGGAGGAGATTTTGTATGAGCAGAAACTGGAGCCGTATCCTTTTCCCATTACGGTCCCGGCGCGGATCGGCGATGGAACTTACACCTTCATTCTGGATACGGGCGGCGGCCCGAATGGATTTGACCCTTCGTTGAGCAAGCTGCTCGGCCCTCCGCGGGGGACGCGACCGGCCTCCGAGTTTCGGCGAAACTTGGATCTGACAGTCTACGATTGCCCGCCGATCATTCTCGGTGGAGCAAATCCCTTGTCCACCATGACTCCCGCGCTCAGTTTGAAAGGGGACTGGGGCGGGACTGGCCCGCGCGGAATCACTTTGTTGCACATGCTGGCGATCATTTCCGATTGTGCGCGTTACCGCGCCGATCTCGGGATCGATATTCGCGGAGTTCTCGGCTTAAGTTTCTGGAACCGTTACGCGCTGGTTCTCGACTATGATCATCATGCGCTGAGAGTCACCATCGGTCCGTTCACTCCGCCCGCAGGGATGGAAAGCCTGGATCTGGGGACCACCCTCGACGCGCCGTCGATCCGGCTGGCGATCGAGGGAACGACCGAGGATTTCGTCGTGGATACGGGCTTCAACGGCAGTGTGGGTCTGCGCGACGACCTCTTTAAATCGTTCGTGGCGAAGGGCATTATCAAGCCGTCCGGGGAGTTCAATGGCGCGGCCGGCGGTCAGTCTCGGGATCCGGTCGGATGGTTCAACCAGGGTCAATTGCTGGGGCTCGATTTGAACGCCGTTCCGGTGGTCGATGTCGGCAATGTCAATGTCGTGGGACTGGAGTTCATGGCCAACTTCAACGTCATTGTCGATTTCAAGAACGCGAAGTTCTGGTATCGGGATCGCCAGGCTCCGCCGGCCATTCGGTTGAACAAAATGCTCGGCGCGATCCTGAAGTTCTCCAATGGGCACAATCATATCTTCGAGATCGATCCCCAAGGCGGCGCGGCCCGCGAAGCCGGTCTGAAGATTTGGGATCGCATCGTGCGGTTGGGCCCGTTGCGGGAGGCGGATCTGAATGCGGTTTCGATCTATGAGCTCTGCCTGAGCCACGCGAATGAAACCCTGGACGTGGAAGTGACTCGCCCGGGCGAGAGCCAGCGGATCATCGCGAAACTGAAGCTGCCGGAGAAGCAGTACGAGTATCCTCCGCGGAAGGCGAAGTGAACGGAAGCATCGCCAAACGAAACGCAGAGGGCGCGGAGATGTCGGAGAGGGAAAAGGAGGGCAGCTTTTTCCTCTGCGGTCCTCCTTTTCCTCTGCGTCCTCTGCGTTAAAAACGGCCGCGACTCACTTTGGCGTCGGGTACGCTTCCGCTCCCGGCTCCGGGACTTCTTCGAGAAGCTTCTTCACGATCGAGAGCGGGGTGAGGCCTTCGGAATCGGCGGCAAAATTGGTCAGGATGCGGTGTCGGAGCACGGGCGGCGCGGCCCGGCGGATGTCGGCGCAGCTGACGTGGATGCGCCCTTCCAAAATGGCCATGGCCTTGGCCGCGAGGATAAGATACTGGCCGGCGCGCGGACCGGCGCCGGTGCTGACATAGGTCTTGGTGACCTGCGGGGCATCCGGCTGCTGCGGACGCGTGGCGCCGACCAACCGGGTGACATACTTGATGACGTGATCGGAGA
>Ga0206804_10060_pt2 | contig 24010 bp, 23 predicted proteins | sample Alteio_BWOrgCont_62_FD_152888 | JGI IMG/M metagenome (GOLD analysis project Ga0206804, IMG submission 152888) | Enriched cells from forest soil in Barre Woods Harvard Forest LTER site, Petersham, Massachusetts, United States -... | ecosystem: Environmental > Terrestrial > Soil > Temperate forest >... | reverse complement strand
GCGAGCCACCAACTCCGCAAGCTGGCGCACGGCCTGCGCCTGGGTTTCGTCACCCCGCAGCCATAGACCGTGGTGGACGTGTTCGCCCCAAATATCGCGGTAGAAACGATCCAGTTCGTCGTAGTGCGACGCTACATCTGACTCACGGATTTCCTTCCGTGAAGAGATCACTTCCGATGGGTCTTGATCGTGATCTCGACGCGCCGATTGGGCGCCTGCTCTTCGATGCTCTTGTCCGGACCCAGTTCCGGGAACGCTTCATCATCGGCCTTGCCGATGGTCGTGATGCGCATGGGATCGATGCCCAGGTTGGCCACCAGCCAGTCGCGCACCGCATCGGCGCGCTGCTGGCTTAAAATCAGGTTGGTGTCGTGCGTGCCGGTATGGTCGGTGTGGCCGCTGATAATGAAAGTCGCATTCGGGTTGCGCTTGATGAGCAGCCCGAGCTTCTGCAGATCCTCGATGGCTTCCGACCGGAGGTCCGCCTTGCCCCATTCGAAAAGCGCTCCACCCTTCATGGCGACGTTCTTGTTGGAAATCGGCCCGCCCACTTTGCCCAGTGCATCGTCCAGCGATTGCCGGCCCGGAATGCCGCCCGCCCCGCCGCTACCGCCCTCGCCCTTGCCGCCCGGCACGATAATGGTCGGCTGGTGGGGCGACTTCAAACCGCGATCGAGCAGCGAACCCGCGACTCCACCCAATTGTTTCTCCATCGCCGCCAGGGAGTTGCCCGCATTGTTCGCCAGATTATCCAGACCGCTCAAATCGGGCTTCGGCTTGTCCGGCACAAGCTGTGCGGAAAGCTCGTTGGTTGCTTGCGGGCTGATATTCACGACGTCGACGGTCGGCGTATCCGTCGGAATCGAGATCTGCTTCACCGTCGGTTTGGTTTCCGGCACCGCCGGCTTGCTTTCCTTGTCCGCCATATCGGGCAGGGTAAACTTCCGCAGAACATGCATGGGCGGCGCGAGGCGCTCGGTGTTGCTGCTGCCGAAATTCTCCAGCTTCTTGAAATTGAAGAAGATCAGCAGGGCCGCGTGGATGAGCAATGAAATGACCAGCGCACGCAGCAACCACTTGCGCATGAGCGGAAATTCCGCGGCGTTGGATTGGAAGGATTCGTACTGGGCCATGCCGAAGTGGTGGAATGATACACGGAACACGTCCCGACGCGACGGAATTCCTTCCGCCTAAAGATCACTTCCGGTGCGTCTTGATGACAATCTCGACCCGCCGGTTGGGCGCCTGCTCCTCGACGCTCTTGTCCGGCCCGAGATCGGGAAACGCGTCGTTATCGGCTTTGCCGATGGTCGTGATGCGCGCGGGATCGATTCCGAGGTTGGCAACCAACCAGTCGCGCACCGCATCCGCGCGCTGCTGGCTGAGAATCAGATTGGCTTCGTGCGTGCCTGTATGATCCGTATGGCCACTGATGATGAAAGTCGCTTGCGGGTTGTGTTGGATCAACAGACCCAGCTTCTGCAGGTCCTCGATCGCCTCCGGTCGCAGATCGGCTTTGCCCCACTCGAAAAGCGCCCCGCCATGCATGGCAATCGGCCCGCCGGAGATCGGGCCACCGGCCTCGGCAAGCGCCTGGTTCAGCCAGGTCCGACCGGGAATGCCGGCGGAATTGCCCGAGGCGCCGGTGCCGGTTTGATCTCCTTTGGAAACCCGAATCGTCGGTTGAAGAGGCGATTTTTCGCCCGTGTCCAGCAACGGGCCAGCCGTCGTACGCCATTGCTGCTCCAGCGCCGACACCGAGTTTCCTGGGCTGTTCGCAAGGGGACCCTCTCCGTTGAATTCGGGCTTCGGCATCTTCGGTGCCATCTGCGCTGGGGCATCCTGCGCGACTCGAGGCGCGACTTGAATATCGCCGACCGTCGGGGGCTCTTTTGGGATCACGATCTTCTGCGCGACCGGATGGTGATCGGGAATCACCGGGCTGCTCTCGCTATCCGGCAAATCGGCAAGGTGAAAACTCCGGGGCATTGGCACCGGCGGGGCGAGGCGTTCGGTTACGCTGGTGCCAAAATTCTCCAGTAGCTTAAAATGGAAGAAGATCAGCAAGCCCGCGTGGAGCAGCAGCGAAATGACCAAAGCGCGCCACACCCACTGGCGCAGGACCGGCAATTCCGCGGCGTTGGACTGGTAGGTTTCGTACGGGACCATAACGGCGTGGAGAGACGATATCGGAAACACGTCCCGATGCGATGGAATATTAGGGGCTGCCGCCCCACCAAAGGCGGATGGCAGGAATTTCGCGGCGAGTTTCGACTTGAGACTTCCCCAAGCCCCGCGCACTTTCGCCGTCCCTTATGAGCCAGCCCAAAGAAATCCCGCAGATGGAAAAGATCGTTTCGCTCTGCAAGCGCCGCGGTTTCATCTTCCAAAGCTCTGAAATCTACGGGGGCATCAACGGCTTTTGGGATTACGGCCCCTTGGGCGCCGAACTGAAGCGCAACCTGCGGGACACGTGGTGGCGCGCCATGACGCGCGACCGGGAAGACGTCGTCGGCCTGGACGCGACGATCATCATGCACCCGGCGATTTGGAAGGCCTCGGGGCACGTGGATACGTTCAGCGATCCGATGAGCGATTGCCTGGTCACGAAAAAGCGCTTTCGGTCGGATCACGTCGAACCGCAGTCGGGCCTGGTCTACCGCTGGACCGGCGCCCATGACAGCACGGGCAAGACTTCCGAGGATTCCTTTTCCGCCCTCCTGGCGAACGGCAAGCCGGCCGAAAGCGCGCGCAAGGTGGCCCTTCAGTTTTACACGTTACGCGGACTGACGAATCCCGAATTGCAGGGCGAGACCACGGACAAGGTGGAAAACAGCCGTTCCTTCAATCCCGAGAACGGCGCTCAGCTCACAGAGCCGGTGCCGTTTAACCTGATGTTCAAGACCTACATCGGCGCAACCGCGACCGAGGACGACAAGGCCTACCTCCGCCCCGAAACGGCGCAGGCGATCTTTGCCCAATTCAAGAATGTCGTCGATTCATCGCGCCAGAAAGTGCCCTTCGGCATTTGCCAGATCGGCAAGGCGTTTCGCAATGAGGTCACGCCGCGCAACTTCACTTTCGGCTCCCGCGAGTTCGAGCAGATGGAACTGGAGTTTTTCATCGCGCCGGACGAAGCGATCCGCATCCTGCGCGGCAGCGTGGCGGTTTGGAACGAATCTGCAGATCTCTCTGTCCCGCAGCCAAATTGGGGCTGGGAGATGTGGCATCACTACTGGGAAAAGCAGCGCGTGGCCTATTACGACAGCATCGGCCTCGGCGCCGATCTCCTGGATTACCACCGGCAAACTCCGGAGGAACTGGCCCACTACGCCCGCGCTTGCGTGGACATCCTGTTCAAGTTTCCCTTTGGCACGGAAGAACTCGAAGGCATCGCCGCGCGCAGTGATTTCGATCTATCCCAGCATCAAAAGCACAGCGGCAAATCGCAGGAAGTCTTCGACGAAGAGCTGCGGGCCGCGGCCACCAAACTCGACGACGCGTCAAAAGTCGCTTTCGTCGCCGCTGTTGAATCCGACTGGATTGGTCGCGTAAAGAACGAGGCCTTGGCTGACGAAATTCGCCTAAAGGCGAAAGACTTCTGCGAAAAGCTCTTCAAGGGCCTCTACGTCCCGCATGTGATCGAGCCCTCCGCGGGCCTCGACCGGCTGGCGCTCGCCGTCCTCGCCGCCGCCTATTACGAAGAGGATAAACTCGACGTGAACGGCAAGGCCGAGCGCCGGACCGTCCTGCGCTTTCATCCGCGCATCGCGCCGGTCAAACTGGGCGTGTTTCCGCTGCTCAAAAATAAGCCTGACCTCGTAGCCAAGGCCCGCGACGTCTACCACTCACTCAAGCGTCACTTCAGCTGTTTCTACGATGAGACCGGCAATATCGGCCGCCGCTACGCTCGCCAGGACGAAGCCGGCACGCCGTTTTGTGTGACGATCGATTTCGAGACGCTCGGAGAAAAGGGCGAAGAGCTGAAGGATACGGTGACCCTCCGCCACCGTGACGACGGTTCGCAGGAACGCGTGAAGATCAGCGAATTGCTCGGGCGGTTGTTGCCGCTGGTGCAGTAGCTGCGACTCGTGTGGGTGATGCTGGTGCAGAACACGCTTTAAGCGTGCAGCGCATCCGCCACGGCGCGCAGGCATCTCCGATCCAGAACCATGAAGGGGTGAGCCATGACCATCATGCGCACGTTGCGGGCCTGCGGCATCTCGGAACTCCGGGGCGGCACGATGACGAGATCGAACGGGGTATAGAATGAGGTGAACTTCACCGCGTCGAGTTTGTCCGCATCGCTGGCCAGGTCGCGCAGGAACGGGCTCCCGGGACGCATCTCCCGGCAGCCTTGATTCGGGATGAGGTTGGCCAGCATCGAGCCGTTATGCGGCGCGGACAGCGTGACCAAGTGATCGACGCGATCCAGGCCGCCCAAGCGCTGCACGTAATAGCGGCTGACCAATCCGCCCATGCTGAAGCCCACCAGGTCGAAGCGGCGCGTCCCAAACTGTTCCCGCGCGTAGGCGTCGATTTGTGCGGCCAGCGGCTCGAGACCCTTTTGTCCCCAGTTTGGCTTGAGATTCAAGGTGTGGACTTCCCATCCCTCGCGCCGCAGATAGTGCGCCAGCCAGATCATGTTGCGCTCGGAATCGGCAATGCCGTGAATGAGGAGGACTGGGTTCCGATCCGCCTGCGGATGAGGAGGCGGAGGTGTTTTCGGTGAACCGTCAAAGAGCGAGAGCGCGGCACCAACCCAAGCGGTGAAAAACATGCGTTTTCATTTAGCAGCAAAGAGCGGGTCGCGCAAATCTCGCCACGCAGGCCAGTCCAAGAATTTCCGGCGATTCGGAAAAATGGCGGCGCGATTTGGGCCAAACTTCAGGTCACTGGTTCCACGGAAATCACCATATCAGAAATAAAACTCGGGTTTGGCTCGCCCGGATACGCTCGCGGGTTGGCGAGAACGCGAGTCCGCCCGATCTGGTAGTCATTGGAATGATGAATGTGACCGTGAATCCAAAGTCGCGGCTGATATTCTTCAATGAAGCCGTCCAAGTGAGATGCGTAGGCTGCGCTGACGAGATCGGACCGCCGGCGCTCGGGGAGCGATCGGATCGATGGCGCGTGGTGCGTCACGATCACGGTATTGCCAGGTTCGTGCCGGTCGAAAAATCGCCGCATTGCCTCGACCGAACTGAGATGCAGAAGCCGTGTTTCGCGAGGCGAAAGGCGCCGGTATCCCAGACTCGAGTTACGCACCCGCTTGTAGTCATTCATTTCGCCGGCCGTGGCCGCCGCTCCGATGGCCCAGTCACCGTGCAACGCCATGTCCGTCCAAAGCGTGCAACCGAAGAAGTGAATTCCCCCGATAGTGACAAACTCATCTTCGAGGAAATGGACATTCGTCCCTCGCGCCTCCTCGCGCAGGCGATCTGTCAGCTTTGGTAGCTTATCCCCATAGAATTCGTGATTGCCGCAAATATAGATGACCGGCACATCCTGAAATCGCTGAAGGATCCATTGTAAGCCATGCGCCTTCGTCGAGACGTCGCCTGCGAGAACGACACAATCGCAATCGACGGAGGGCACGTCCACTTCTCCAAACTCCTGGTGAAGATCGCTGAGGACATGAAGGCGCATCGGTCTCGGTTATCGGCGAATCGAACAGCCCATCAAACTCTCACCGCGAAGCAACTTCTTCCGTCTCCAACCGCCGAAAGTGCCGCACCTCGAATTCAGCGGTCCGCAATGGAACATCGTGCAACTTCCACCGGTCCTCGAACTCCGGAAAGAACGCATCCCCCTTCACCTCGCGCTGGACGACACTGAGATAGAGATCGGTGCAGCGGTCGAGGAGTTGCTCGTAAATCTGCGCGCCGCCGATGACGAAGAGTTCACGAGCAGGACGGACCTGCTCAAAAGCATCGGCCAGCTTGCGCGGGTCGCGGACGAGCCAGACATCTCGCTCGGTGAAACGCTCGAAACCGAGCTGGTAGGGTCGTCCGAGACGGGCCCGCCAATGACCGATGCGCGCGGGACCAAAGGTGGCCTTGAACTGCGGGTCTCGCGCCAGCCGCTGCGGCGTGCGAGTGACGACGATATTCGTGCGATTCGGCAGTGGGCGGCCCAGGCTCTCGAAGGTCTTGCGCCCCATCAGGATGAAATGACCCGTGGTCAGTTTCTTGAACCACTTGAAATCCTCCGGCAGATGCCAGGGAATCTTGTTCTCGCACCCAATGACCCGATTGAGCGACATGGCGGCGATGGCCTTCATCGGGATTTAAGATTTAACATTTAGGATTTAGCATTTGGCCTGCATGCCACGCCGGCAATGACGCTCGATCGGGTCTTCAAATGCTAAATCCAAAATGCTAAATGCTAAACGGCGATGGGCGCCTTGATCGCCGGATGCGGGTCGTACCCGCTGAGGGTGAAGTCGGCGTATTGGAAGCCGTGGATATCGCGGACCGCGGGGTTCAAGGTCATGGTGGGGAGAGGGCGCGGCGGGCGAGTAAGTTGTTCGTGGGCCTGGTCGAGATGATTCGCATACAAATGCAGATCGCCAAAGGTGTGGACAAAGTCGCCGGGGGCCACGCCGGTGATCTGGGCGACCATCATCGTCAGCAGGGCGTAGCTGGCGATATTGAACGGAACGCCGAGAAAAAGATCGGCGCTACGCTGGTAGAGCTGGCAGCTCAAGCGGCCGTCGAGCACGAAGAATTGGAATAACGCGTGGCACGGCGGCAACGCCATCTGGCTGACTTCGCCGGGGTTCCACGCGGAGACGATGAGACGGCGGGAATCGGGGTTCTTTTTGATTTGGGCAATCACCTGGTCGATCTGGTCCACGCTCCCGCCATCGGCCGTGCGCCAGTCCCGCCATTGCGCGCCATAGACGCGGCCGAGGTTGCCTTCGGCATCGGCCCATTCGTTCCAGATCGTCACCCCGTTTTCCTGCAGGTAGCGGACATTGGTGTCGCCAGCCAGGAACCACAGGAGTTCGTGGATGATCGACTTTAGATGCAGCTTCTTGGTGGTGAGCAGCGGGAAACCCTGGGAGAGATCGAAACGCGCCTGCGCCCCAAAAACCGAATACGTGCCGGTCCCGGTGCGGTCGGGTTTGAAGCGCCCGTGATCGAGGACAAGGGAAAGAAGATCGAGATAGGCGCGCATCGCCGGGTGATGCTGCAAAGGTGGATTCCGCGTGTCGATGGCGAAGTTTATCCACCCCTCGCTTTCCGCCTTCGCGAAGCGGGAGATTGTGCTATTGGACTCCCTGCCGATGAAGCAACTTCAGCCTCTTACCGATACCCAGGCGCAGTACGACGACCGCCGGATTCCGATCGATCGCGTCGGGGTGCGGGCGCTGCGCTACCCCATGCAGATCCGCGACAAGGCGCGTGAGGTGCAGCATACCATTGCCACGGCCGCGCTGACGGTCGATCTGCCGCATCAGTTCAAAGGCACCCACATGAGCCGTTTCGTCGAAGTGCTCAACGAATTCGGCCCCGAACTGCACGTTGACAATATCCACACCATCCTGCGCGAATTGACCGAACGGCTCGACTCGGTTTCCGCCCATGTGGACTTCGAATTTCCCTTTTTTCTCACCAAAGAGGCGCCGGTCACGCGGGCGACGGGTATGATGGACTACACGGCCCGCTTTTCCGCCACCCTGGAGAAGGGCGTGGTCGATTTCATTGTGACGGTGATCGTTCCAGTGACGACCCTGTGCCCTTGCTCCAAGGCAATCAGCGCCCACGGCGCCCACAATCAGCGCGGACAAGTCACTTACTCCGTGCGGTTTAGCGAACCGATCTGGATTGAGGACCTAATCCGGCTGGTCGAGGAGAGCGCCTCGTGCGAACTTTACAGCCTGCTCAAGCGTCCGGACGAGAAAGCTGTCACGGAACGTGCTTATGAGAACCCCGTGTTCGTCGAAGACCTCGTTCGCAATATTGCGGACCGCTCCAATGCGGTCCCGGAAATTCTCTGGTATCGCGTCGAGGCGGAGAATTTTGAGTCGATCCACAATCACAACGCCTACGCCTTGATCGAACACCGCAAGGAATAGACCGCCATGATCTACCGCACCGCCGCCGTCTTCATCGTGCTCTTTTGGCTGACGATGACCGCGCTGCTCGTGCACCAGGAAGTCCGACCCGGCGACTCGGCCTTCCGCGAAATTCCACCTTCGCACGTGGTGAAGCTGTTCTTCATGCGTCACCAGGAGCCGCACCCGCCGCTGAGTATCTACAGCGACAAGCTGCGCATCGGGGAATTGCGGATCCTGCCCGAGATTGACGAGAAGACGCAGGACCACAGCGTCGAATTTCAAGGTTCGTTGCAGGTCAGCATCCTGGGCGGAAAGCGCGAACGCATCGGTTGGAAAGGCGTCTTGAAGATGGACAAGCTGCTCACGGTCAAGCGGTTCGATTTACAGATCCTGACCCATTCGCCGACCGACCTGACCACGGAACTAATCATCATCCCGAGTCAAAACCTGGCCCATTACGAATTGCAAAACAATACGGGCACGGTGGAACGACACGACTATACATTGGACGAACGCGGCGCCAAGCTGGCCCTCGAACAGGCGGGCTTCGATATGTCGCTCCTGCCCATTTCCTACCGGTCGCAAGCCGCGGAGCCCGTTTCCGTCAAGGCGCGGCTCTCCTCGCTGGCCTTGCATGGCGGCCAGATGGATACCTTCCTCGTGACCATGGAGAGCAACGGACAGACCCTGTTCGAGTGCGACGTGGATCAACTCGGGCGCATCGTCCATGCCTCGACCCTCCTCGGCTACACCCTCACCCCGACGGACGACGGAGCGCCATAGGGTAATTTTGCATTTACCATTTGGCCGGGAGCGTTTGAAGATGCGGCGTTGATCCGAGGCGCCGGCCTTTGCAGCCCGATACCGGCGGAGTCTTGGAAACAACGTCGTTCACCATCCCATCGTCCATGCCCAGCCAAGTTCCCGCACCTAACGAAGCAGATTCTTCCCGCCCGTGATTTCCGCGCGCAGCCTCAAGAAAAACTATGGTTCGCTGACGGCGGTCGACGGCCTCGACCTGGAGATTCCCGCCGGAGAGTTTTTCGCCTTTCTCGGTCCCAATGCCGCAGGCAAAACGACCACCATCAAGATGCTCACCGGCTTGCTCAAACCCTCGGCCGGGGAGGTTCTGATCGGTGGTTTTGACATGCTTCGTGAGCCCAACAAAGCCAAGGATCTGCTCGCCTACGTCCCGGATTTTCCCTTCTTGTACGACAAGCTCACGGCGACCGAATTCATGCAGTTCGTGGGCGACATCTTCCGGCTGGAGCGCCATGTCCTGACCCAACGGATGGATGAACTGTTCGAGAAATTCCATCTCGATGAATACCGTCACGAATTGTCGGAGAATCTTTCCCACGGTACCCGCCAACGGCTCGTCATTGCCTCGGCGTTGCTCCACGATCCCAAGGTTTTCATCATCGACGAACCGATGATCGGCCTCGATCCGATGCACGCCCGCATCGTGAAGCAGGAGCTTCGCGCCCGGGCCAAGGCCGGCATGACGATTTTCCTCTCCACCCACCAGCTCAGCGTGGCCGAGGAAGTGGCCGATCGCATCGGCATTATCCATCACGGCAAACTGATCGCGCTCGGCACCGTGACCGAACTGCGGGCCCAGGCCCACGAAACCGGCGCGCTGGAAAAAGTCTTCCTCTCGCTCATCGACCAGGAGGAAGCGCATCGCGAGAAAGTCGCGGCATTGCGCCCGTGAATTCGGCGGCTATGGTGCCCGCCCCGATGTTCACCCTGCTCCAAACAGACTCCGCTACCAAAGCCCGCCGCGGCCGCCTGACCACGGCGCATGGCGTGATCGAGACTCCGATCTTCATGCCGGTCGGCACGCAAGGCTCGGTCAAGGCGGTGTCACCCGGCGAATTGCGGGAAGTCGGTGCGCAGATCATCCTCGGCAATACCTATCATCTGTTCGTGCGGCCCGGCATGGACGTGATGCGCCACTTCGGCGGGTTGCACAGCTTCATGGCCTGGGACGGTCCGATCCTGACCGATTCGGGGGGCTTCCAGGTCTTCTCCCTGGCCCGATTGCGGAAAATCACCGAGGAAGGCGTGCACTTTCAGAATCATCTCGATGGCGCCCCGTGCTTCCTCGGCCCACGCGAGGCCATGGAAATCCAGGCGACGCTGGGCTCCGACATCGCCATGCTTTTCGACGAATGCCCCCCCTACCCCTGCGAACGCGAAGCCGCCGCGGAGAGCCTGGCCCGCACATTGCGCTGGGCGGCGCGATGCCGGGAAGTGCCCACGCCGGGCCTGAAATTCGGCATCGTCCAGGGTTCGAGCTACGCCGATTTGCGCCGCGAAAGCGCCGAGGCCCTGGTCGCCATGGGCTTCGACGGTTATGCCGTGGGCGGGGTCAGTGTCGGCGAACCCGAGCCGGAAATGATGGCGGCCATCGAAGCCAGCGAACCGTCACTTCCCGCCGATCGTCCGCGCTATGCGATGGGCCTGGGCACTCCGCCGCAAATGGTGGAGATGGTCGCCCGCGGCATCGATATGTTCGACTGTGTGCTGCCGACGCGCCTGGCGCGCAATGGCACCGCTTTCACCGCCCAAGGCACGATCAATCTCAAAAACGCCCCTTATACCTGGGACAAGGGTCCGATCGAGGCCGGCTGCACCTGTGCCGCCTGCCGGCAATTCACCCGCGGTTACCTGCGGCACTTGTTAAAAGCCGAGGAGATCCTCGGTCTGCGCCTTATTTCGCTCCACAACCTGCACTTTTACCTCAACCTCATGACCCAGGTGCGCCGGGAGATCGAGAACGGCACCTTCGCCACATTTCGCCGGGAATTTGTCGCCGGTTATCAATCCCCTCGCGAGGTGTCGACTACTGAGTGAATGGTGCGCGAATTATTGCAAAAAATGCGTGCATGAAGCGACCACAGGGGTGTTTCTCTTCGATGATCTTTATGTAGATGTGGTCGACTGGGACGTTTTTCACCCTTGTCCCGCTTCCCGGCCGCGCCTCCGCTTCCAGTGAACACGATTTTTCCTTTTCCTATGAGTAAATACACCGCATTCCGCTGTCCCGAAGACCTCCTCGAACTGGCCAAGGTCAAAGCCAAGAAAGACCGCCGCTCGCTGAGCAATTACATCATTACGCTCATCGAAAAGGACGTGCAGAACGAGTTGATCGCCTCGCAGGAAGCCACCTCCAGGCGCACCAAATAGCCTGCTGTCGAATTCCGGAGTTTTAGGCCGGCTGCGGTTTATCCTCTTCGTTCAGCTTCAAAAAAAGCCAGTCGACAGAATCCACAACGGCGGTTTGTGGGCGCTTTAGGTTTCGCGCTTCTTGAGCGCAGGCGCTTTTCGTAACGGGCGTCGAACCTCGTGCGTCTTCTCGACGTATGCGTTACTTTACTTCCCTCCTTCTGTGCGGATTGGCGGCGACGGCGCTGGCGGCGGAGCCTGCGGCGGATCATGCGGAAATCGTCCACGCCCTCAATCGGCTCGGTTACGGCCCCCGTCCGGGAGATGTCGAACGGGTCGCGCAGACCGGTCTCCGCGCCTATATCGAGCAGCAACTGCATCCCGAAACAATCGATGACAGTGCCTGCGAAACGGTCTTGAAGAGCCTCGAGACCTTGGAATTCAGCGGGCCGCAGCTCGCGCAGGCCTACTACGCCGATATCCGGAAATTCATTGAGCAGCAGCGGGCGGCCGGCGGAATGAGCGAGGAGATGAAGCTGCGCTACGGTATCGATGTGGGCAAGAGTGAGACCTCCCCCTCGGCTCCGGCGCCGGCAACCCCCGCACCGAAATCGGCGGCCGAGAGAATGCAGGAGGCGGTGCAGCATGTCTCGGTGCGCGCCCTGGGCGAATTGCAAACGGCCAAGGTGGTCCGCGCCGTCATGAGCGAGCGGCAGTTGCAGGAAGTGCTGGTTGATTTCTGGAGCAATCATTTCAACATCGATGCCCGGAAGAACGAATGTCGCAGTTTGAAATCGCTGGATGATCGGGAAGTGATCCGCCCTCATGTGTTGGGCAAGTTTCGCGATCTGCTCGGCGCCTCGGCCCACAGCGCGGCCATGCTCGCTTACCTCGACAACAAGGACAACTCGAAGCCCCGCGAACTCTCCGTGGCCGAGCAGAAAATCCGGGCCGCGGTCGTGGAAAAGCTGGTCGGTTTCGCTGCCATGCAGGCCGACGACAAACCGAAAATGGACGGTGGATTAAATGAGAATTACGGCCGCGAAATCCTGGAGTTGCACACCTTGGGCGTGGATGGCGGCTACACCCAGAAGGATGTGCAGGAAGTGGCGCGCTGCTTCACCGGTTGGGGAATCCAGCCGATGAAAGGCGAGTTCGGATTTGATCCACGCCGGCATGATGACGGCGAGAAAGTGGTCCTCGGTGTGACCATTCCCGCGGGCGGTGGCCGGGCGGATGGCGAGCAGGTCCTGGATATGATTGCGCGGCATCCGGCGACCGCCCAGCACATCGCCTACAAACTGTGTCAGCGCTTTATCGCGGATGAACCGCCGCGCGCCGCCGTGGACCGGGCGGCGGCGGTCTTCACGCAAACTGAAGGCGATCTCCGTGAAGTCGTGCGTTCGATCGTCGAAAGCGCCGAATTCGCAGCACCGGAAGCGCGCCGGGCCAAGGTTAAATCCCCATTCGAATTCGCCATTTCCAGTGTCCGAATTTTGGGCGCGACGATGAACCTCGAGGAACCCGGTGGCTTCGAGAAAGTGCGCTGGACGATGGAAGGCGCGGCCATGATCGGCTTCGGCGCCGAGGCCACCAATCGGCTTCCGCGCAAATCGCTGAACTGGCGGATTCACGACCTGGGACAGCCGCTCTTTGGGTACACCGCGCCCACGGGATGGCCGGAGGATTCGCGGAAATGGGTCAGCGCCGGCGCCTTGATCGCCCGGCTCAATTTCGCGCTCGACCTGGTTTCGGGCAAGGTGGCCGGGGTGAGCATCCCGGCTGCTCCCTCGCCCGCCGCAGCGCCGGAGAATCCGGAGGCGTTTATCGACTCCATTGGCGATCGATTCGAGCTGCCGGGGCTCTCCGAGGGAACCCGACGTACCCTGCGCGAGCAGTTGGTCTCGGCGGATGATGGAACGATGGCCTCCGCGGGGAAGAAGGCGCAACTGGTGGCCTTGGTGCTGGGTTGCCCCGAATTTCAACGCAAATAGAGCTCTTCTGGCGGCTGTCCGCTGACGTTAAAGTCCGATCCGGCGCACGGAAACCAAGAACTAAGAACCAAGAACCAGGAACATTAAACCTCCCCTCCACCCCATGAATCTTTCCCGACGCATTTTCCTCAAGCGCGGTGCGCTGGCCCTCACCTCGATTGGCACGCTCCCCGTCTGGGGTCCAGCCTTTCTCCGGCAAACCGTCCTGGCCACGGAAGAGAACGCCGCACGCCGGGGCAAAGTGCTCATCTGCCTGTTTCAACGAGGCGCGGCGGATGGACTTTCCATGGTCGTGCCCCATGGCGATCCTCACTACTACGAGTATCGAAATGAGATCGCGCTCCGGCGGCCGGCGCGCGAGGCTGGCCCCGAGGGTTGTCTCGACCTGGATGGCTTCTTTGGCCTCCATCCCCAATTGGCCCCCTTCCTGCCGTTGTATCAGGCGGGTCATCTTGCGGTGATCGAGGCCTGTGGTTCACCCAGCACCTCGCGCTCGCACTTTGATGCCCAGGATTTCATGGAATCGGGCGTGGCGGGAGACAAAGCGGTCCAGAGCGGCTGGTTGAACCGGACCTTGCGCAACTGCCCGGAAGACCGCGCCAGAAAGCTGACGCCATTTCGTTCAGTGGCGATGACCGCGACCACGCCGCGCACGCTCCAGGGTGATCTGGATACCCTGGCCATACCCGATCTGCGCACCTTTGGCTTGGGCACCACCAAGCTGGCCGACGCTGCGCTCACTCGAGGCGCCACGGCTGGGTTCGAGTCCATGTATGCCTCGGCGGTGCAGGACGTATTGCACGGAGCGGGCAAGGAATCCTTTGAGGCGCTGGCGTTGCTCAAAGCGATCGATCCCGAGCGGTACCAGCCGGCGAACGGCGCAGTCTATCCCCAAGCGGCCTTTGGGCGGTCGCTCCAGCAGATCGCGCAACTGGTGAAGGCGGACATCGGCGTCGAGGTGGACTTTGCCGAATGCGACGGGTGGGATACCCACGCCGCTCAAGGAGCCGCCACCGGTGCGCTGGCGGGGAAACTGCATGATTTCTCGCGGTCCATCGCTGCGCTCTACCAGGACCTGGGAGAGCGGATGGCGGATGTGGTCATCCTGACGATGAGCGAATTCGGACGGGCGGCCCGACAAAACGGCAACAAGGGAACCGATCATGGTCACGGCACCTGTTTCTTCGTCCTCGGTGGATCCGTCGCGGGAGGGAAGGTCTACGGCGATTGGCCGGGCCTGGCTCCCGAACAACTATTCGAGGAGCGCGATCTGGCAGTCACCACCGACTACCGGGATGTTTTTGGGGAGATCGCCGGCAAGCATTTGGGAGCCACGAAGTTGGAACAGGTATTTCCCGGCTACAACGTCGATCCCCGCCGCTGGCGTGGAGTATTGAAGGCCTAGTGATACGGTGACCAGAACTCCGCGGGCGCCACATCTGACAATAACGAGAACGTCAGATTCGAAACCTTGGGCCCGGTATCAACAGAATAGGGCCCGTAGGGCTGGCCGAACAGATCGACGCCGGAAATAGCCATCTGGCTCGACAGCATCATATACGGTTGGAGATCCGAGAAATCGGCCATATCCCCGGTCACTTTGTTGTTATTCAGGGCGTATTGATCGAGGGCGCCATCGAGGAGTCGCAAATCGTCCAGAATCTTGGCTGCTTGAGCGCGTTTGCGCGCGCGCATCAGATTATTCGTGGCGATGGCTGCAAGCAGAGCGATGATCGCGAGCACAATCATGATTTCGACGAGCGTAAACGCTCGGCGGGATGAGAATGTGGAACGATTCATATTGTTATGATAATTATGGCAGTAATATTACTTAGAGCACGTGGTGTTCCTCGCGTGCAAAAATATTTTTCATCCGTAGCTAGCCTTGCCGGAACGCTTTCCATCTCTTATCGCAAGACCTTTCCCTCTCCTTCTTTTTCGTGAAAGTCTTCGGTTCCATCTCAACGACGAGACGTTTTCTCAGCTCCGCAAAGTCTCCGATTGTCCTCGTTCCCACCATGGGGGCTTTGCATCTCGGGCACGCGGCGCTCCTGGACCGCGCCCGAAAATTGGCCGGGCCAAGCGGGACCGTCGTGGCCAGCATTTTCGTCAATCCCACGCAATTTGGACCGAAGGAAGACTTTGCCCGGTATCCCCGGCCGTTCTCGGCCGACGCGAAGCTTTGCCGAGCCCATGGAGTGGACGTGATTTTTCACCCCACCGCCGGCCAGATGTATCCGGACGGGTTCTCGACCTTTGTGGAAGAAACCACAGTTTCCTCCCTGCTCTGCGGCGCTTCGCGTCCCGGCCATTTCCGGGGAGTCTGCACCGTCGTCCTCAAATTGTTTCAAATCGTCCAACCACAAATCGCCGTCTTCGGCCTCAAGGACTTTCAGCAATGTGCGGTCATTCGCCGCATGGTGCGGGACCTGGATCTGCCCGTCCGGATCGTCGCAGCGGAGACCGTACGGGAGCCGGACGGTTTGGCCTTAAGTTCCCGCAACCAATACCTGGCCCTCGAGGAGCGCGCGCAGGCGCCGGTCCTGCGCGCCGCGCTCCTGGCCGCCCGGAGAGCCTGGCAGGACGGCGAAAAGAGCGCCGCCATCCTCCGGCGGTTGATCGTCAAACGCCTCAGCACCGCACCGTTGGCCCGCATCGACTACGTCGAAATCGCCGATGCCCACACCTTGCAATCGGTGCGGCAGGTGGATCGGGACACGGTGATCGCCCTGGCCGTTTTCTTTGGCAAAACCCGGCTGATCGACAATCTTCGGCTGGCATGAGCGAATTCGATTTCATTGTCATCGGTTCGGGCATTGCTGGTCTGAGCTTCGCTCTTCAGGCCGCCGATCATGGCCGCGTGGCCATTATTACGAAGCGGGCGCGGGCCGAATCCAATACCGCCTGGGCCCAGGGTGGCATCGCCAGTGTGACGAGTACGGAGGACTCCTTTGAGTTGCACGTCCAGGACACTCTCGAAGCCGGCGCCGGGTTGTGCGACGAACGGATCGTCCGGACCATTGTGACGGACGGCCCGGCGCGCATTCGTGAGTTGATCGACTTCGGGGTCCACTTTGACGAACGCGAATTGCCCGACGGCTCGCATGAACTCGACTTGGGCCGGGAGGGCGGTCATTCCAAGAGACGCATTCTGCACGCCCGGGACATTACAGGCCGGGAAATCGAGCACGCCCTGCTCGCCGCGATCGCCCGGAATCCGCAAATCGTCGTTCTCGAGAACCACATGGCGGTCGATTTGATCACGCTGGGCAAACTCGGCTACGTCAGTAGCGATCGCTGCCTCGGCGTCTACGTCCTGAACGAAGCCACCGGTGAGGTGTCTCCCCTGCGGAGCGACCGGGTGGTGCTCGCCACCGGGGGGTGCGGCAAGGTTTATCTCTATACTACCAATCCGGGCATCGCCACCGGTGATGGCGTGGCCATGTCCTGGCGGGCCGGCGCCAAGGTGGCCAACATGGAGTTTATCCAGTTCCACCCGACCTGCCTCTTTCATCCCGAGGCCCGCAGTTTCCTCATTTCCGAGGCGGTGCGGGGGGAAGGCGCGCGACTGGTCGATGCCCAGGGCCGCGAATTCATGGCCCGATATCATCCAAAAAAGGAGCTGGCGCCGCGCGATATCGTGGCCCGGGCCATCGACGCGGAAATGAAACGCACCGGCGCCCAGTGCGTCTACCTCGATATCACCCACAAGCCTGCTGAGTTCATCCGGGACCGATTCCCGAATATCCACGAGAACTGCCTGCGCTTCGGCCTGGATATCACCCGCGAGCCGATCCCTGTGGTGCCGGCGGCGCATTACCAATGCGGCGGCGTCTTGACCGATGAGAATGGCGCGTCGAGCCTCGATGGTCTCTACGCCATCGGCGAAGTCGCCTGCACCGGCCTGCATGGAGCCAATCGGCTGGCCAGCAATTCGCTGCTCGAGGCCTGTGTCCTCGCCCACCGCTGCTGTGCGGCAATCGTCGCCGCTCCGAAGACCGAAAAGAGCGCCTGGCTTTCCGAGCTTCCGCCGTGGAAAAGCGGTGATGCCGTGGATGTGGACGAATTGGTCGTGATTTATCACAACTGGGACGAGATTCGCCGCCTGATGTGGGATTACGTGGGCATCGTGCGTACGACCAAGCGACTCCAGCGGGCCGCCACCCGGCTGCGGAACCTCGAACGGGAGATCCAGGAATTCTACTGGAATTTCAAGATCACCACCGATCTGCTCGAACTGCGCAATCTCGCCACCGTGGCCGGGCTCATCGTGGACAGCGCCCTGCTCCGTAAGGAAAGCCGCGGACTGCACTACACCCTCGATTTTCCGGAAACCGACCCGAAATCCTGCCAGCCGACCGTACTCCGGCGGAATTAGACACCGGGTCCAGTCTGGGCATTGGCATATTCAATGCTAAAAGAGTTTCGTAACAACACGAACTTGACACTTCCGACCTCCGTGTGGTCGGAGTGTGACCAATATGCGACAGTTTCCCGGAAATTCAGCTTTACCGTCCCCCGGTTGTCTTCTATAGACCTGCCCCATTCCAGAACATGAAGCTCCGTCCCCTGGGAATCCCCTCATTGTGCTCTTTCGCGGCCATGGCGCTGGCTGCGGTCGGGGGGAACGCGGTCGCCCAGTCTCCTTATCAGACAAGCGCCGACTTCACCAAATATGCGATGAAGCTCCGCGAAAGTGCGATCCTGCACATGGAGCCGCAAGTCATCATTCCCACGACCTCGCGGAGCTTAAACGTCTCCGGGACCTACCCGTGGAAGACCCAGATCGTCACGACGATTTTTTGGATCGGCGAGCCGGCAGGCGGGAATAATCCGGTGCACAATTTCAGCAGTTCCTGGGACCTCAACTGGGAGTCCAGCTACGGCGGCTATGACAACCCGAACCCCGGGTCGCGTCACAACTTCATCCCGGCCAACTTCATTCCGAGGCAGAACCCGTTCTACATCGCGCTGCCCTACAATGATGTGACCCACGGCTCCACCAAGCCGGAAGCCAAGGTGGTCATCCCCTGGTTCCGCAATGCGGTCGCCGATGGCACGTGGGCGGAGGGCCAGTCCGTGTGCCGCAATCGCTGGATCGCCATCCGAAATAGTTCCGGCAAGGTGTGCTATGCGCAATGGAGCGATTGCGGCCCCTTCCGGACCGACCACTGGCAATACGTCTTCGGCAACGAGAAGCCCAAACCGAACCTCAACGGCGGAGCCGGACTGGACGTCTCACCGGCCGTGCGGGACTACCTTCAATTGGGCAGCACCGACGTGACGGACTGGAAATTTGTGGAGGCCAACGATGTCCCGTCCGGCCCGTGGGCCTTCTACGGGGAAAACAATACTTTCGTTCAGAACACCCGCCGCACCCAGGAACATGTGGCCAGCGCGGCGACGAATACTACGACGATTCACCGCAGTCAGCCGCCGGCTCCGGTCCCCGCCCCTCAGGCCGACGGTCCCACCATCGTCACGCACCAGCAGCAATAGGAAACTGCTTCCGCCGCTCGACATCGAGCCAGTGCGTAGCCAGTATCGCCGCCCATCATGCCGCGCGGCTTATTTGTATCATTTGAAGGCAGTGAAGGCTGCGGCAAGTCCACGCAGATTCGTCTCCTCGCGGAGCACCTAAAGGCCGCCGGCCGACAGGTGCTGCTGACGCGTGAACCGGGCGGCACGGAGATCGGGGAGCAACTCCGGCAGCTCCTCCAGTTTTCCAAGGCGGGCCACGCCATGGCGCCGGAGACAGAATTACTGCTTTTCACTGCCAGCCGGGCGCAACTGGTCCGCGAAGTCGTCATCCCGGCCCTGGCCGAAGGCGTAATCGTCCTGGTCGATCGTTTTCTTGATTCCACCACGGTTTACCAAGGCGTGGCCCGCCGGCTCGATCCGGCGGAAGTCGCCGCAATCAATCGCTTCGCCGTGGGTGGCACGCTGCCGGATCTCACTTTCGTCCTCGATCTCGACCCACAGATCGCCCGCGAACGGATGCGCCATCGCCAGACCACAGCGCCCGATCGCATGGAGAACCAGCCGGCCGCGTTCTACGACGCGGTCAGGGCCGGCTATCTGGCGCTCGCGCAGGATCACCCCGAACGGGTCCGTCTGCTCGACGCCGCCGGATCGGTGGAAGATCTCGCCGAACGCATCTGGCGGGAGCTTTCGTTCTCGATCCCCAACGACATCCTTTCCTAGCCTTACTCCCCTGCCCGCCCGCCGCCTCGCATGCCCTTCACGTCCGACGAAGCCTTCACCCTGCTCGAAAGCGCCCATGCGCATGATCGGCTCGCCCATGCCTATCTCCTGACCGGCCCCACCGGCAGCGGTAAACGCGCGCTCGCCAATCAGCTCTGCGGCCTGCTCCTTGGGGAGAAGTTAGTCAACCTGGAGCACCGGGACGTGCATGTCATCGAGCCCGAAAGTAAGTCGCGCCGCATTCTCATCGAGCAGATCCGCGAACTCGAACGCAACCTAAACATGCGCAGCCTGCTCGGCGGCCACAAAATCGGCGTGATCGTCGATGCGGACCGCCTCCAGCCCAACGCGGCGAACGCCTTTTTAAAAACGCTCGAGGAACCGCCGGGGCACAGTTCGCTCCTGCTCCTGAGCACCCTGCCCGACCAACTTCTGGAGACCATCCTCTCGCGCTGTCTGGAAGTCCCCTTGCGCCTGGTGGAGGCCCGGAAGCCCACGCCGATTCAGCAAAAACTCCTCGACGCTCTTCAGGCTCATGCCCGGCAGGGGCAGTCGGGACTGGTCGATGCCTTCCGGCTCGTCCGCGAGTTCCAGGTCCTGCTCAGCGAGGCGAAAGAATCCATCCAGGCCGAGGCCGAGGCCGCACTGAAAGCCGAGGAAAAGCATTACAAACAGGCATCGGATGCCGGCAAATGGCTCGAAGATCGGGAAGACTATTACAAGGCGTTGATCGAAAGCCGCTACGTCGCCGCACGCCATTCTTTGCTGGAAACGCTGGAGCAATGGTGGGCCGATGCCCTGCGCCAACAAGCGGCGCAAGCTGCCGCGGATCACGCCTCGGCACCGCTGGACCAGCCTGCTTTCGCCGCCGACACCGCAACCCTCGCGGACCGCTATTCGACCAATGCGTTGCTCCGAAAATCCGCGGCCTTGGAAACGCTCCGTGAGCATCTGGCCAATCCGGGAGTCCAGGAGCAACTGGCCCTGGAGTGCGCCTTTCTCCGCGCCTTCGGGGAGTGAAGGGCCTGGAACGACACGCTCCTCTTTTTCTTTTTCATATTCGTACTCTTTTTCCCAGATTCACGATGTGAAAGGGAGTAGGCAGGATCAGCAAAGGAGGCGGCAGCCCGCCCCCCCACCAAATCCCCTTGCCCGCCGAGGGGCTTTCCACCTACATCTCCGGCCCACCCTCTCTCCCTTACTCCCTACTTCTATGAGCAGAAAAATTCGTTATGCAATGGTCGGCGGCGGACGCGGCGCTTTCATCGGCGCGGTCCATCGCATCGCCGCCAATATCGACGGCCAGATCGAACTCACAGCCGGCGCTTTCTCCGCTGATCCGGAAAAATCCCGGGCCAGCGGCCAGGATCTCTTTCTCGATCCGGCGCGGGTCTACGGAAGCTTCGAGGAATTGGTGAAAAAGGAAGCCGCGCTTCCGGCTGACCAGCGCATTGATTTTGTGGCCATCGTCACGCCGAACCACGTGCATTTTCCCGCCGCCAAGGCCGCGCTCGAACATGGGTTTCATGTGCTCAGCGACAAACCCGCCACCTTCGATCTCGCCGAGGCCAAAGCCCTGGCCGCCTTGGTGAAGAAGAGCGGCCTGCTCTACGGCCTCACCCACAACTACACCGGCTATCCTCTGGTCAAGGAAGCGCGCGATCTGATCGCCGCGGGCAAGCTCGGGAAGATTCGCAAGGTCGTCGTCGAGTATCCCCAAGGCTGGCTGGCCACCCGGCTCGAAGCCTCCGGACAGAAGCAGGCGGCCTGGCGCACCGACCCGAAGAAGAGCGGCGCCGCCGGCTGCATCGGGGACATTGGCACGCACGCGGAAAACCTCGCCGAATATATCACTGGCTTGCAGATCAGCGAACTCGCCGCCGATCTCACCTCCTTCGTCAAAGGCCGCAAGCTCGACGATGACGGCAACGTTTTGCTCCGCTTCAAGGGCGGCGCCAAAGGCGTCCTGCACTCGTCGCAGATTTCCGTCGGCGAGGAGAACAATCTCAACATCCGTGTCTACGGGGAAAAGGGCGGGCTGGAATGGCACCAGAACGAGCCGAACACCCTGCTCTTGAAATGGCTCGACCAACCCATGCAGGTCTATCGGACCGGCAATGGCTATCTCGGCAAAAACGCCGCCGCGGCCACCCGGACTCCGCCATCCCATCCCGAGGGCTATCTCGAAGCGTTCGCCAACATCTATAAGAACTTCGCCAGTGCCGTCCGGGCCCGCCTCGAAAAGAAGAAGCTGGCCAAGGACGACCCCGCGAACGATTACCCGAAAATCGAAGACGGCGTCCGCGGCATGGCGTTTATCGAGGCCGTGGTGAAATCCTCGAAGCAGAACGCCGGCTGGACCAAACTGGACGTCTAGGATCGGGCTCGATGAGCCCGCGTCTGGCCTCCATCCTGCGCGGGGCGTTATGCTGCGTCCTGTTCCTTTTCGGCTTGTGCGGCGGAGGCCGCGCCATCCGGGAGCTCCTGCCGTTTCCCGAGGTCGCGACGGTCAAGGCCAAGGTCGAACACTTTGCCGCGCGCCACGACGACTACGACACACTCTTCCTCGGCTCGAGCCACATCTACTTCCAGGTCATCCCCAAAATCTTCGATCCCCTGGCCGCTGAAGAAGGTCTGGCCACCCACTCTTTCAACGCCGGGGTCGCCGGGATGCGTCCACCGGAAGATGCTTATTTGCTCGATTGCCTCCTGCGTCATCCCCCGCAGCATCTGCACTGGGTTTTCATCGAACTCGGCCGCATGCGCACCTCCGTGGACGGCGCCCGGGCGGGCACCTACCGGGAAGTCTATTGGCACGATGGCGCCCGCCTCTGGATCCTCCTCAAACGGGCGCTCTACCTCGAGCCCGATGGCAAAAAGAGCCGTGGGATGCGGACCATCCAAAACCTGTCCAGCCAACTGAGCGATTTTTTCGACCACTTCTCCCTCTTTCTCCAAAACGAGACCAACCTCGGTCGGGGATCTCTTTTTCTTGCACGTCTGACCGGCACAGACCCGAGTCCGCCGCCCCAACCCCGCGACGCGCTGGGCGCTGATCTCAACGGCTGGATTCCCACGGGTGAGCCCGAAGTCATGACCGATCACGCACGCGAGGTCTTCGAAAGCGCCGTCGCCGAGCGTCGGATCCAAAAGCAGCGCCCCGATGCCGGCGATCCGATCAGCCAACAGGCTCTCGAGAACATGATCGCGAAGATCGAGAAGCTCGGCGCCATTCCCATTCTCGTCATTCCGCCCACCCCCTACAAAAGTCACTTCTTTCCCACGGCCGACCGGGCCGGAAAGTCCATTATCCTCGATTTCTCCGACCTGTCGCGGTTCCCGGAGCTCTATGAAGTCCGCAATCGCATCGACGTCGACCATCTCAACACCGCGGGCGCGGAAGCCTTCACCCGACTCCTGGTGCAAACCTGGGCCGCGGAGGTCAAGCGCCGCCCGCAGCTTTAGGATTTCATTTCAACACCTCGTCCAGCCACGCACGGAGCCGGACGCGCGCCTCGCTCGGACGCAGCACCCAGGCGTCGTTGTGATTGCGAAAGCCGGTGCCAACCACCGTGAATGCGCCCTTTTCCCACAACCCCGCTTCGCGCAAGTAGCGCTCAGTCACGGAGGCATTGGAGTTTTCGCCGCAGATGAATTCCGGGCGACCGGCCAACCGTTGCAGGCGCGCTGCTGCCGACGCGCGATCCGCGCCGGGGAAAGGCCACGCCGGGTACACGCCATCGTAGTGGCTGTAGCAGATGAGGCCCCGCCACAGCCGCGCGGTTTCGTCGTCGAACAGGCCGAGGTAATTGCAGGCGATCGATCCTCTTGAAAAGCCGGCCAGGACCACGCGCTGGGCATCGCCGCCGAATTTCTCACACACGAAGCGGACCGTGGCCCGACAATAAGCCAGCGTCGGCGCCGGGTCATACTCCGGCGGATCACCCCACCACTTGGTGACGTTCGCCGTGCCCGCATGGTTGAGGTACGGCAGGCAGACCCAAATGCAGCGCTGGCCCGCCGTGATTCCATAGCCCAGCCGACTGCCCTCGACGTGCCCCGTGCTCACATCGCCAAAGGCGTCGTGAAAATCGCCATTACCCGCCCACTCGACGATGACCGGAAAATGTCCTCCCGCTTTCCATTCCGTGGGCAGATAGAGCGTCCCGTAGACTTCCGTCTGCTCCCATCCGGGCGTCGTCAAGCGCACGCGCGTTCCCGGTGCCGGCGCGCCGAGCGTCATTTCCGGCACCGTCAAATCCGGTGCGACCGTGGAAATGTCGGGCAAGTCCTGGGCGCGGGCGACTGCCGCTATGAGCAACGTGGCGAAGGCGAGATACTTGTTCATGGGCGGGGCAGCGCCTCGGACTCCGAGGCGCTCCAATCAAGCAAACGCGGAACCGCGCACAATCGCAATAATCTCTCGACAGATTCCGCGCGCAGTTCCCACACTCCCGGCCCCTATGAGATTCGGAAATCAAGTTGCCATCGTCACTGGAGCCGGACGCGGTATCGGCCACGCCATCGCCCTGCGCCTCGCCAGTGAAGGCGCGCGGAATCTGTCGAGAGATTATTG
>Ga0206804_10114_pt1 | contig 24041 bp, 20 predicted proteins | sample Alteio_BWOrgCont_62_FD_152888 | JGI IMG/M metagenome (GOLD analysis project Ga0206804, IMG submission 152888) | Enriched cells from forest soil in Barre Woods Harvard Forest LTER site, Petersham, Massachusetts, United States -... | ecosystem: Environmental > Terrestrial > Soil > Temperate forest >... | reverse complement strand
AACGATGAAGTCGTTTTCCGAAGGCAGTATCGTCAAGGGACGCGTCCTGCAAAAACGTACCAATGAAGTCCTCGTCGATATCGGCTACAAATCGGAGGGCGTCATCAGCCTGAGCGAATTCGAAGACAGCGAACCGCTCGAAGTCGGCAGCGAAGTCGAAGTGCTGCTCGAACGCCTCGAAAACGACGAAGGCATGGTCGTCCTCTCCAAGGAAAAGGCTGCCCAGAAACAGAACTGGGAAAAGATCGTCCATATTTTCAACAATGGCGGACTCATCAGCGGCAAGGTCAAGGCCGTGGTCAAGGGCGGACTCATGCTCAACGTCGGCGTCGAGGCCTTCCTGCCCGGCTCCCAGGTTGACATCATCGCGCCGAAAGATCTCCGGATTTATGAGGGCAAGACCCTCGAGTGCAAGATCGTCAAGCTCAACGAAGAGCGCAAGAACGTCGTTCTCTCCCGCCGCGAGCTGATCGAAGCCGAGCGTGCGGAAAAGCGCTCGAAGCTGCTCGGTGGCATCGAAAAGGGCGGCACGGTCAAGGGCACGGTCAAGAACATCACCGACTTCGGCGCGTTCATCGACCTCGACGGCCTCGACGGCCTGCTCCACATCACCGACATGAGCTGGAGCCGCCTCAATCACCCGAGCGAAATGCTCAAGGTGGGCCAGGAAATCGAAGTGCTCGTGCTCGACATCGACCGCGAGAAGGAACGCGTTTCCCTCGGCCTCAAGCAGAAGACCATGAATCCTTGGGACCAGATCGCCGAGAAGTATCCGGTGAACATGAAGGTCAAAGGCAAGGTCACCAACCTCGTGCCGTACGGCGCGTTCGTGGAACTGGAACCGGGCATCGAAGGCCTCGTCCACGTTTCCGAGCTTTCCTGGACCAAGCGCATCGCGCGTCCCGCCGACGTGCTGACCCAGGGCCAGGAAATCGAGGCGATCGTGCTTGGCGTCAGCAAGGACGACCAGAAGGTCTCGCTCAGCGTCCGCCAGCTCGACACTAACCCATGGGAAGTCGTCACGGGCAAGTACCCGACCGGCACCCGCGTCAAGGGCAAGGTCCGCAACCTGACCGCCTACGGCGCGTTCGTCGAACTCGAGGAAGGCATCGACGGCATGATCCACGTCTCCGATCTCTCCTGGACCCGCAAGATCAATCATCCTTCCGAAATGCTGAAGAAAGGCGACGATATCGAAGCCGAGGTGCTCGAGATCGACAAGGCCAACCAGCGCATTTCGCTCAGCCTGAAACATCTCTCCGACGATCCGTGGAAGTCGATCGAGGACCGCTACAAGATCGGTGATCTCGTCACCGGCAAGGTGAGCAAGGTGGCCAGCTTCGGCGCATTCATTCAGCTCGCCGACGAAATCGACGGCCTGGTGCACATCTCGCAGATCAGCAACGATCGCGTCGAGAAGGTGAAGGAAGTGCTCAAGATCGGACAGGATGTCTCGGCCCGCGTCATCAAGGTGGACAAGACGGAGCGCCGCATCGGTCTCTCCATCAAGGCCGCCGACTACACGCCCGAACAGATCGAGCGCGAGAAGGAAAACTACGAGGCACTCAAGCCGGGCGAAGAGCTCAGCTCGATGGAAGCCGCCTTCGACCGCGCCGAGGAGGACTACCGTCCCGGCGAAAGCAAGAAGGCTGGAAAATAAGGAAACATTTGTTTCCTTGCGAAAAGCGCGGCGCGGAGAAATCCGTTCCGCGCTTTTTCGTTTTCCGGTAGCCGCGCACGTAGTTGTCTATCGATTGCCAATAAATCCGTTCCGGCTAACGTAGAACATGATGTCCCACGACTTATCCGGCCTCCATTGGCTGACCGGGAGTCTGTATGCGGCTGCGGTGATGCTCTGGGAGACATTTTGGGCGCTGGCGCTCGGCTTCACGATCTCGGCCTGCTTGCAGGTCTTTGTCCGGCGCGAAAGCATCGCGGGACATTTCGGCCGGGCGGGTTTGCGCGAGGTCGCCCTGGCCACATTTCTCGGCGCGGTCAGTTCGTCCTGCTCTTACGCCGCCACGGCTGCGGCCCATGCTCTCTTGAAAAAGGGCGCGAATCTCGTTCCCGCATTGGCCTTCATGTTCGCCTCGACGAACCTGGTCCTCGAACTCGGCTTGGTCCTCTGGGTCCTGATGGGTTGGCATTTTGTTCTCGCCGAAGTCGTCGGTTCCTTCGTCCTGATCGGCATCATGTGGCTGCTGGTTACCATCACGCTGCCGCGCGGCCTTATCGAGAAAGCGCTACTTCACCAAGGCGAAGGTTCGGAAGAAGGGCATGGCTGTCACGATCACGGCCACGAAGAGCATCACCACGATCATTCCGCCCCTGGCGAAAGCAAGTCGTGGGCGGGCGTGGCCGATGCCTTCTTCATGGATGTCTCCATGATGTGGAAGGAAATTCTCATCGGCTTTCTCATCGCCGGCTTCCTGATGACCGTCGTGCCTTCGGATTGGTGGAAGGCGCTTTTTCTGACCGACATTCCCCAGCCGTGGCGAATGATCGAGAACGTGATCGTGGGCGTTCTTGTGGCCGTGGCGTCGTTCACCTGCTCGGTGGGGAATATCCCGCTGGCCAGCCTGCTCTGGTCGGGCGGCATCGGGTTCGGTGGTGTCATCGCCTTCATCTTCGGCGATCTCGTCGTCATTCCGCTTCTGCTGATTTATCGGAAATATTATGGGTTGAAGGGCGCCTGCTACATCAGCGCGATCCTTTTCGTTTCCATGGTCGTTGCCGGCATCGCCGTCGATCTGCTCTTCACCGCGGCGGGGCTCGTTCCGACCGGGCCGCGTCCGCCCAATCCGGTCATGAATGCTCAGTTTGAATGGAACTACACCACATGGCTCGACCTCGCGGCCCTCGTCCTTCTGGGCTGGTTCGCCACCCTTCGCATTTCCAAGAAGTCATGTTGCGCGGGATGACGGAATCCCAAAATGGTGATAAACCAATCCGGTGAGAGTTAAGCCCCATCGCGCACCGCGCGTCCTCCTCGCCAGTGTGGCTCAGGGACGCACCATCCTTCGCGGGTGCTGGGCTTTTTTTCGCACGCGAAAAATTCTCGCGCTCGGTGTATTTGCCGGGGCTCTGGCGCTCGGCGCGTTGACCCATCTTCAGGACCAGGCCTTGCTTGCGAAAATTCATTTCTGGAATGATGCACAGGAGAACGTGGCCCGCCAGATCGCGTGGTTTTTAGGAACCTTTGGCGACTACCTGACCTATAATCTGCCCCTCTCGCTGCTCATCTGGCTTTATGGCGTAGCGACCAAAAGCAGCGCGTGGCGTCGTGTCGCTATGATTTGTTTTCTCGGCGCAACCCTCGCGGGATTATTCGACGACTTCTTTCGCCTGACGCTGGGACGGCCTCGTCCTGATACCCTCGATCATACCCACCTGTCCGATGGCTTTTACGGCATCACTTATGCCTTCAGCGGCGGCTTCCAGAGCTTTCCTTCCGGCCACGCGGCCGCGGTTTTCGGGACGGCCGTCGCTTTACTCGTCACCGATCTTCCGCTCGGCTTGCTCACCACAGCGGTCGCGCTTGGCGTTGTCTGGGCTCGGATGGAGCTTTACCGTCACTATCCCTCCGATGTCGTCGTGGGTTCGATCATCGGGATCTACTTTGGACTCCTGGTCGGCTTCGGGGCAAAACTGCGGGCTCCGCGTCCACTGATCACGACACGCTAGTCACCAATCTCAGCAATCGCTACGGGAAAAACCTAGCTTCCTGCGCAGCGATTGTACTGTCCCACCCCGACTTCAGACTGGTCTATTCTCCAGCGTCAATTCCGGCCTTCACTTCGGCGATCGCATTATCGACGATGGCAATGGCCCGTTCGCGATGGCCGCCCTTATTGTGAGTGGCGACCTCGAGTTCATGCCGGGCAGCCCGCAAATCGCCGAGCGCGGCGTCCATGTGAGGCTGGCCAGCCTGCACGTTCTCGATGAGAACACCACTTGTGAGCATGATTCCGAGGCAGAAGGCGAGGATTAGATGAGCGAAGTTTAGTTTCATGCTAAAACTTGAGACTGAAAAAATGGGAATGCAAGTGCTAGTGACTGCTTATACGATGAATTTTTAAGGCCACGGCCCCTCTAGACAGCGGCACGAGTTCTCTTTAGGCTCCGGCAAATGCTTTTTGGCCTCCCGAATCGAAGCAATCCGCAGCTCCAGTTGCTCAAGAACGTCGTCCTTTTCAAGGACCTCTCGTGGCGGGAACTCGCCATGGTCGATAGCCTGATGCACGCGCGCAGCTACATCGCGGACGAAGTCATCTTCGACGAGGGCGAGGAGGGCCAGGGCCTTTTCCTCGTCCTGAGCGGACGGGTGAAAATCATTCTACCCGACGAGGCAAAGACGACCCTGATCGAACTGGGCCCCGGCGCTTTTTTTGGTGAAGTCGCATTGCTCGACCAGAGTGTGCGTACCGCCCAGGCGCGGGCGATCGAAGACTCGCAAATCGTCGCGCTGTTTCGCACCGAGTTTTATTCCCTGCTGAAAACCAATTCGGCCATCGCGTCGTCCATTTCGTTTCAGCTCGCGCGAGCGCTGGCCGCGCGGTTGCGCCAGGCAGTTCTCAGCACCGGACGTCATCACGAGGCCGCATAGGACATCGACGCCATGAATCGCGACCTTGCTTCCGGTCCCATCGTCTGGCTTGGCATTATCCTCACCACCTGCCTGCTGCTGGTCCTTTTCCAGACCATGCTCTGGCTGGTCATGCCGGTGCTGCTGGCGGTCGTGGCCTATTATCTCCTCTCGCCTTTGGTGGCGTTTGCCATGTCGCGGGGGATGTCCCGGGGCCGCGCGGTCTTGATCATTACCGTGATTCTATCCGTCATTCTCCTTGGCGCTGGGTTTTTCGTTGCGCCCAAAATCAATTCCACCGTTCACAGTCTGCCCACGCAAATTAGCGAGTACGGACAGGTCGCCACCCGGTTGGTCGAGAATTTCAAGCAGTCGCTCTACAATTATCTGCCCTTCCTGAAGCCGCGCCACGTCGTGCCCATCTCCGACTTGAATGAAGGCAACTCCGCCGCGCCGGAGAGCGTGGTTGCGCCGGTCGCTCCACCGCTCACATTGAAACTTCCGCCTGCCGCCGCGCCCGCATCCGTCCCGACCGCGCCTGCGACATCGGGCACGTCCTCCGACGATCTGACCAACGAAGTCGCCGATTTGCCAGCCAGATACTCGGGCGATATCGCGTTGGAGTTGGCACATTGGATTCCGTCGCTTTTTCTGGTGCCGTTTATTACCTACTATTTCCTGCTGGAGGGGCCCCGCTTCAAGCGCTTCCTCGTCCAGGCCATTCCCAACGCATTTTTTGAAAAGACACTCTATCTTTTTTATCGGGTCGATGATCAGTTGCGTCGTTATTTTCAGGGCTTGCTGGCCCTGACGGCTCTCGATGCCCTGTGCCTCGGCACGGGTCTTTATTTCTTCGGATTGAGCGCGCCCTTTTTCCTGGCGGTGCTGGCGGCCGTGATGGCGTGGCTTCCCTACCTCGGTTCCATTGCGGGCGGCCTCATGGTGGTGCTGGTCGCGGCGAAGGATTTTCCCGAGAGCCACTGGCTGCCTTATGAAGTCGTGGGACTTTTCATCGGCGTGCGATTGCTGGACGATTTTGTTTTCATGCCCTTGACCGTGGGCCGCAGCCTCCATATGCATCCGCTCGTCACCGTGTTGATGATCATGCTGGCCGGCGCGGTGGCGGGGATCGCGGGGCTGCTCCTGGTCATGCCTGTGTTGGGCGTGGTCATGGTCGCGGGCCAGATCATCGGGGAGCTGGTCACGGATCAACGCATTCTTGCACGGCATCGTCACGCGCAACGCTTGAAACGCCAGCGCGCGCGCGCCGATCTTTACGAGGAGTGATAAATGGCGGATATTTTAAGATAACTTTTCCGGCGCATGGATAAATCCGCAATCACCGACATTCTTGAAGAAATTGCCGTCCTGCTCGAATTGAAGGGCGAGAATCCGTTCAAGGCCCGCGCCTATACCAACGCCGCCCGCGTACTCGATAGTTACGAGGGCGATATCGCGCAGCTCGTGGCCGAGGACCGGATCGAGGAACTTCCCGGCATCGGCGAGGCGCTGCATCAAAAAATCACCGAACTCGTCAAGACGGGCCGCCTGAAATATTACGAAGACCTGCGCGCATCGGTTCCCGCGGGCTTATTGGCGATGATGGAAATTCCCGCGCTCGGGCCGAAAAAGATCAAGGTGTTGCACGAGAAGCTTGGCATCACAACGGTCGAGGAACTTGAAGCGGCCTGCCGGGCGCATCGCGTCCGGGACCTGGCCGGCTTCGGCGCGAAAACCGAGGAGAAATTGCTGGCGAATATCGCGCAGGCCCGCGATTACGCCGCGCTTCACCTGTATGCGGAGGCTTGGGCGCAGGCGGAGGATATCCGCGAGGCCCTGCGCGCGCACGAGGACGTGATCCAGATCAGTGTGGGGGGAAGCCTTCGCCGTGGGCGCGAAATCGTGAAAGACCTCGATTTTATCGCCTCGTCCCGCAAGCCGGAATCGGTCATGGATTACTTTGTATCGCTGCCGGGGGTGAAGCAGGTCACCAATCACGGGACAACCAAGTCGAGCGTGATTCTGGAGAGCGGCATCGCCGCCGATTTACGGGTGGTCAGTAACAAGGAATATCCCTACGCCCTGCATCATTTTACCGGCAGCAAGGAGCACAACGTCGCCATGCGCCAGCGCGCGATTGCCCAGGGGAAAAAAATGAGCGAGTGGGGACTTTTTGAAATCGGCAAAGGGAAAAAGGCCGAGGCAGACGGGGAGGGGAAGTTGATTCCATGCCACACGGAGGAAGACGTTTTTGCGGCGCTGGGGCTCCAGTACATCCCGCCCGAGCTGCGGGAAAACCTTGGCGAAATCGAGGCGGCGGAGAAGCGCGAGATTCCCCGCCTCGTTGAATGGATCCAATTGCGCGGCACGTTCCATTGTCACACCAACTGGAGTGATGGCAAAAACACTCTCGCGGAAATGGCAGAGGAGGCGCGCGAACTCGGCCTCGATTATCTCGGCATTGCCGACCACTCCAAGTCGTCGTTTCAGGCCAACGGCTTGAACGAGCAGCGGCTGATGGAGCAGCTTGAGATCATCGCGAAATACAATGCGGAAGTTCCCGATTTCCATGTCTTCGCGGGAAGTGAGGTCGATATCCTCAAGGACGGACGGCTCGATTTCCCGGATGACGTGCTGGCGCGTCTCGATTATGCCGTCGCGTCGATTCACAACGCGACGAGCGGGACCGAGGAGGAAACGACGGCGCGAATCATTCGGGCCATGGAGAACGAGTATGTCACCATGCTCGGCCACGCCACCGGGCGGCTCCTGCTGGCGCGTGAACCTTATAAAATCAATCTCGAAAAGATCATCGATTGTGCCGCTCGCACAGGAACCTGGATTGAACTCAATTGCAGCAGCATGCGGATGGATATGGATTGGCGCTGGTGGCATCGCGCGCGCGACAAAGGGGTGAAGTGTGTGATCAATCCCGATGCGCATCGGACATCGCAATTCGCGATGTTGCGCCATGGCGTGACGATGGCGCGAAAAGGCTGGCTCCGCCGCGAGGATGTCATGAATACCATGAAGCTCGACGCGATCTGCAAGGCACTGAAAAAATAAGCCTAAAGGCCAAACGTGCGCTTCAGCAGTTCCGCGCGATTGGCCCAGGTATGCGTGCCCGACCAGGCGCGGGCGGCATCGGCCTGCTCAATGTCGTAGGCAAAATGTTTGAACGCGTCGGTCCACGAGGCGCGGGTCGGGCTGGGAACTTGCGTGCACCACGGACCGACGTCCAGGCTTTGCAGGGAGGGTAGCGCTGTCGTCAGGACCGGCAGGCCGCAGCGCGCATAATCGAAGAGTTTCATGGGGCAGGAGAACTCGCCGCTGGGCGTGTCCAGGTTGGTCGGGATCAATCCCGCGCGGCATCCCTTGAGGACTTCCGGCAATTCGTTCAGCGGCACACGGGGTAGCCATTCGACGCTGCTCGTGTCGATTTGCTCGCCGATGGCTTTCCATTCTTTGTCTGTGCCGCCGATAACTCGCAGCGGGACCCTCGCCTCGGCGGCGGCTTGAATGGCAACGTCGAGTCCCTTCCACTCTGCGATTGATCCGCAATAGACGAAAGGGCCGTCGGGCGAGCTGATCGTATTGTTCAGCGGCGGCATTCCCGCGTTTGGCACGATGTGAAAATCGTTCGACAAGGAGAACCACGTCAGCAAGGCGACGGCCAGCGGCGCGCTGGTTGCGATATGGACCGAGGCGGTGGTGAGAACCTGTTTTTCCAGAATGTGGAGCTTGCGCTGGCGCACGCTGTTTTCCGGCGTCTGCGCGAAGATCTCGTGGGCTTCGTAGGCATAGGGAATTCCCGCCTGCGCCAGGATCGGCCCGGCTTTCAGGTGAATGACGTAGCCCAGGTCGAAAGGCGGACGCGTCTGCAGCCAGTAACTGAAGTTGCGGGAGAAAATCGAGGTGCTCCGGATCGGCCCCAGCGTGCGTGAGAGCGCGACGATATGCAGGCCGGGCACTTCAGCCGCGTCGGCAATATCGATCAGATGCTGCCGGATCTCCGCTTCGCCGCCAGCAGTGACCAGCGTGACATCGACGCCACTTTCGGCGAGCGCGACGCAGGTGGAAAGCGTATGCACCTCGCGGGCGCGGCGTCCGGTCCATTCCTCGGAGTAGAGATAAAGGAGGCGCATCGTGAGTTTACCTTGCCACCAGATCGAGAATTCGTTTGGCCACCCGCTCCGGTGAAAACTGTTCGCGCAGCCGCGCGTGGCGGGCGGCGGCATCGGTCCACGAGGGATCGTAGCGGCGCTCGTGGAGCTTTTTCAAGAGCGACACGAGCGCGCCGACATCGCGCGCGGGGTAGGTCACGCAATCGGCCTCGGTGAGGAAACCGGCGAGGCCGACCTGGTCGGAAAGCAGAAGCGGCAGGCCGACGCCGGCGCCTTCGAGCGCGCTGATGGAAAAGGCCTCCATGCCGATGGAGGGTAGGATGTAAAGGTGGCCGGAAAATAATAAGACGCGCAAGGCATCGAGGCCAAGGAGTCCAGGGAGGCTAACTTGCGGGGCGAGGCGGAGCGCGGCGATCTGGGCCTCGAGGTTGCGGCGCTCGGGGCCTTCGCCGGCGAGGGTGAGGCGGGCGACGATGCGGTGTTCGTCGCGGAGGCGGGCGACGGCTTCGAGGAGGTTGGAGAAGCCTTTCCAGCCGACGAGGCGGCCGCTGGAGACGAGATGCCAGTCGTCGCTTTTTTTGAAGGCGGGACCGCCGGGGGAGAAGAAATCGAGATCGACGGGATTGGGGATGAGGACGGGCCGTTGGCCGACGCGGGCTTCAGCGAGATCGGCGACGGGTTTGCTGACGGCGAAGGCGGCATCGATGGCGCCGTAGAATTGGTGATCGCCGGCGAAGAAGTCGGTGCCGTGAAATCCCATGATGACTTTGAGATTGGGCCGGGAGTGTTTCCACCACCAGGCGACGGGCCAGTCGAAGGGCTTGGCGAGGAGGAGGAGGTCGCACTGATGATGGGCCCAGGCGTGGCGCGAATTCCAAGCGAAATGGAGCCGTTGGACGAGGCGCTGAAAACGAGTGCCGAGATCGGGAATGGATTTGGTTTCCCAGTAGGGGCGGAGTTCGAGGGGGATGGTGGTGGCGCGATGGGAGCGGCCCGGCTTGGGCTGGCCGCCGAAGAGGACAACTTCGTGGCCGAGCTTTTGCAGGGCCTCGCCGACGGTGAAGGAGAAGGTCTCGATGCCGCCGACTTCGGGCGATCCGGGGAGATCGAAGGTCGCGTTGGGAAGAAAGATGCCGATCTTCATGACGGCTGCGGCGCGGCGCGGCGCTGGGCCCGGGAGGCGCGGATCAATTCGATGGCTTCGGCCAGGACGCGGTCGAAAGCAATGGTGGTGATGGGGTCGCCGAGCCGGGGTGTCTGGATACCGCGATGAAAAACGGGAGGCGCCAGGTGGGGGCCGCACGCCTCCATGGAGGAGCCGCAGTCAGTCGGGGCGAAGAGGGTGAGGGTGGGGCAGTTTACGGCGACGGCCATGTGGTAGGGGCCGGTGTCACCGGAAAGGAAGGCGAGGGCCTGGGTTTGCAACTTGGCGAGTTCGGGCAGGGAGACTTTTCCCGCGAGGACCTGCCCGGTGGTTTTCATGGTGGCGGCGATGTGGGCGGCGAGGGAATGCTCGCTGCGGTCGCCGGTGAGGACGACGGCGCAACGGAACTGCCGGGCGAGGGTGTCGCCGAGGTCGGCCCAGTACTGCACGGGCCAGCGCTTGATTTCGCGCGAAGCGCCGGGATGGATGAGGACGAAATTTTCGCGCTGGATGCCGTCGTCTCGCAGGTGGGGCAGCGAGAGGTGATGGGTGGTGGGTTCGATGCCGAGGGCCTGGGCCATGGCGAGATTGTTTTCAATGGCGTGACCGGTGGCGTAATCGGGCGCGCCGGGACGGCGGAGCATGTCGGCGTTGGCCATCCAGCGCGGATAGCGGGTCCAGCGGGTGCGGTACCGGAGGAAGCCCTGCACGCCGCAGCGCCAGAGGAAGGGAACGAGATCGGGCTCGGTCATGTTGGCGAAGAGCGCGACGTGATGGGGATCGGCGCGGAGCTTTTCCTGGAGGCTGCCCCAGCGATATTTGCCGCGCACGGAAAAGACGCGGTGCAGCCGGGGATCGGATTGGAACAGCTCGACGTGGGGATGCTTAACGAGGAGGGAGACGCGGTCGCGTCCGAGTTTCGCGGATAGCGCGTCGATGAGCGGCGTGGTGAGGATGGAATCGCCGAGCGCGGTGGAGGCGACGACCAAAACTTTTTTACCGTCTTCCACCGCCGCACGGGCCTCGGGCAGCGACCAGGTCTTGATCAGGCGCAGGGCATGGCCGGCATGATGAGTGAGCGTGTAGGCGGGGTCGAGGCCGGGAAAGTTCATCGAGCGGTGAGATAGCCGGTGGGCAAGGCACGGAGCATCACCTTTGCCTAACTGTATGGCTACCAAGTGTCAATACTAAGGAGGGAGGCCTTGCGGCTCCCTCGCGCTTGTATTGTGGGCTTTGAGTCGAGCTTTTCGAGCACTCTTGGGCGAGAGTGGGCCACTAGTCAAATTTTTTGGATGGACGGCTATGTGTAACATGGTACATGTTACACATAGTGAATCCGGCGTTCCTTCCTTTTCGCATCGAGCTGAAACCTGGCGAACCCATTTCGGACCAGGTTGTTTATGCGGTAGAGAAGGCGATTATTTCCGGGCTTTTGAGACCTGGGACAAGATTTCCCTCGATTCGGGCGATCAGCCGGGATCTCCGGATCCATCCGAATACGACCCAAAAGGCGGTGACTGTGCTGGTCGATGAGGGCTTCCTGGAGGTACATCCCGGGATTGGAACGGTTGTCGCCAAGACCATGCCGGCAACTGACCGCAGCATTGAGGCAATCGAAAAGGAATCGGAGCGCCTGATTCTTCAAGCCAAGCGGATGCGGATCAAGCTCGACGACTTGAAGCGAATTATCGACGGCCAGTGGAAAAAACTAACCTGCGATTAATGCCATGAACCAAATTATCGAGATCAATGGAATGACCTGCTGTTATGGCGGGACAGAGGCGGTGCGAAATCTCAACCTTCAAGTCCAGGAAGGAAGCATTTACGCGTTTTTGGGAACGAACGGCGCGGGCAAAACGACCACGATCAAGACGCTTCTGAATCTTCTCAAACCCAAACAGGGGACGGCTCGCGTGCTTGATACTTCGGTCGAACGCCTGGGTCCCAGGGAATTGGCGCAAATCGGGTATCTGTCTCAGGACCAGAAATTACCGGAGGCACTGACGGTGCGCGATTTGATCGAATACTCGAGGGCCATTTATCCAACATGGGACGATGCGTTTTGCCGGCGGCTTCTGGAAACACTTTCGCTACCGGTCAATCGCAAGCTGGCGACTTTTTCTCGCGGCATGAAGATCAAGGCGGCGCTTCTGATTTCGTTGGCCTATCATCCACGCTTACTGATCCTGGACGAACCGTTCAGCGGCCTTGATGCGCTGGTGCGCGACGAGTTGATCCAAAGCCTGGTCGAAGTTTTCGAGCAGGAAATCTGGACGATGTTTATCTCGTCCCACGATATCGACGATGTCGAGCGTCTGGCCGATTGGGTGGGTATCCTGGATGAAGGGAGGCTTTGTCTTTCGGAGCCGCTTGAGTCTTTGCGTTCCCGATTTCGCCGGATCGATGTCATTCTGCCGGAGGGCGAAATTTCCAAGGATCAACTGACGAAAGACGTGCTGCTTCCTGAAATAGCAGGCGGCTCGGCCAAATGGATCGATCCTCATTTTATTGATAACGACGCAACTTCCCGGCAAATCGAGAAGCACTTTCCCAAGGGAACCGCGTTCGCGACGTCTCCGTTATCCCTGCGCGAGATATTTGTAACCGTAACGCGCGTGCTTCGCCTCAATTCCCAAACCATTCTATGAAAACCATTCTCGCTCATCTGAAAAAGGACATCGTTTCGTTCGGTCGCCTGGCATGGATTTGGACGATCTTGATTGGCTTTGATTGCCTTGCTTTCCTTGACCGGATTCCGGTATCTCACACTTGGCATGGCGGCATGGGATTAGTCTTCATGATCCCTGCCGTTATCCTTTCTATACTGGGCGCATCCGCTTCACTTATCCTCCAGATTCTATTTGTGCCTGTGCTGATTGTCCAAGTGATCCACGCCGATGCACTAACCGAATCCGATGCTTTCTGGCGCACCCGCCCGATTTCGAGGGGAGCCTTGCTGGCCGAAAAGGCGCTGTTCATCACATTGCTGTTAGCGGGAATGGCCCTCGCCGCGTTCGCGATCAGATTTCATTCAGGGAATGCATCGACCGTTGCCACGGTGCTGCAAACTGCGGTCTTTGTGTCAGGTCTTGTGGCTTTTGCGGCGGTGACCTCGAGTTTCTCAAGACTGATCCTGAACTTTATTGGGATTGTCTTGGGAGCGGGTGTGCTCGCTTCGATGGTCCTGGGATTCGGACGCTATATGGAATCCATCGGCGCGAATCTCGGTCATTTTCCGATGAGCGCGCACTCGCTTTCCTTAAGTAATTCAGGGCAGGCGGGGACGGCGTTTCTCTATTTGGGTGGCTGCCTGACGGTTGTTATTTACCAATATCTCACGTTGAAAACCAATATCTCCCGCGTGGGGTTGTTTGCCACTTTCTTTTTGGCTGCACTGTTACAAGGCGGATAAAGCAGGCGATCCAAAGCGCGGCTCGTGGACGCTATTTCATGTGCGGTGTGCATGGGCCACGGTTCAAGCGTTGCTACGGGACTCCCCCCGCCCATCCAGGTTTATTTGGGAGCGAGAGGCTGGTGCGAGAGGGCTTGGGCCTTGGTGAGATTATTTTGGATGCTGGCGTTGTCGGGCTTGAGGCGGAGGGCTTCCTGAAATTGGGCGATGGCGTCGTCGAGGCGGTTCAATCGAAAGTAAGCCATGCCGAGGTTATTGTGGGCTTCCCAAAAGTTGGGGTTGAGCTCGAGGGTCTTTTGATAATGGACGATGGCCTCGTCGTATTGGGCGTGTTGTAGCAGTAAGTTGCCGAGATTGAATTGGGCTTCGACATTGGCGGGGCTGAGGTCAACGGCCTTTTGGAATTCGCTCCGGGCTTCATCGGGCTGGCCTTGCTGAGAAAGCAAACTGCCAAGGTTGTTATGGGCTTCGGAGTATTGCGGGGAAATTTCAAGCGCCTTGCGGTACTCGCTGACCGCGTCATCCATCTGGCCTTTTTTGGTCAGCGCAATGCCAAGTCCAAAATGAGCCTCCGCATGGCCGGGGTTAATTTGAAGCGCCTTCTGATATTCGCCTATCGCCTCGTCGAGCCGTCCCGTTTGCGTGAACGCATTGCCGAGGTTTTTGTGAGCATCGACATAGGTGGGATTGATTCGCAACGCGTCCTGATAATGGCTGATCGCCTCTTCAGTCCGGCCTTCAGCGAGAAGTAGCACACCGAGATTGTTGTGGGCCTCGGCATAATCGGAGTTTAGCGCGACGGCTTTCCGGCAATAATCAAGGGCTTCGTTGCCGAGTCCCTGCACCGCGCGCAAGGCACCGAGATTGCCATAGGCGACGGCGCAATCGGGATTTTTGGAGAGGGTGTCGGTCCAGAGCGTTTCCTGATTGGTGTAAACGCCGGCGCGCTGAAAACTCAACGTGCCGAGGAGAAGCAGCAGAGTTGATCCCAGCGTGGGTTGAAACCAGAGTTGTTTTGAGAAGACGCGATGGGCCAGTTGCGCGATGCCTGCCGCGGCGAGTGCAAGCGGGCCGATGCCGGCGAGGTACTGGAGGTGATCGAAAACGAACGAGAAACGGAAGATGGTGTTATCGACGAGGCCGAGCACGGGAAGCAATGCGGCGAGATAGCAGGCGAAAACGAAGAACCACGCGCGCGACCAGGTGGCGCGATTGAAGAAGAAAAGAAGAAGGAGAACGAAGACGGCGGCCAAGGGAAGGTAGGCGGTCCAATGGTGGGCATCGATGTTCCAACGCGGATAGACGGCGCTCAACGGATAAGGCCAGAGTAATTTGCCCAGGTAGAACCAGACTGCGTTGCCGGCGGTGACAAGGCGCTCGGGCCAGGTGTGGGTGAATTGCGGATCGATGAAGGTGGCGAGTTGGGGTTTTTGGGTCCAGAGGGAGACGAGTCCTGCGGCGAGAGACATGAAGAAAACGGGAATGGTTTTGATGAGGTCGCGAAGCTGCCACCGACCTTGCACCCACCACGCACACAAGCAGAGAATGACGGGCAGAGTGACGGTGGACGATTTGCTGGCGAGGGCGAGGGCGGCAAAAAGCAGGGTGAGGATGTAGTTTGAGTTTGCGCCGGTTTGCTTTTCGAGGCCATCGGCACGCAGGCTCTTTACGAAAAAAAGAATCGAGAGAAGAAAGAATAAGCCCGATTCCGTATTCTTCATCTCGGAGATCCACGCGACAGATTCGACCTGAACCGGGTGCAAGGCCCACAACGCGGCACCCAGCCATGCGCCGGGGATGCGGAGGGCCAGCAGGACCCGCCACAAGGCGATCGCGGCCGCCGCGTGTAGCAGGACGTTCGCCAAATGATAAGGCAACGGGGCTGATCCCCAGAGCTTGTGTTCGATCCAAAATGTGGTGAGCGTGAGTGGACAAATATCGGCGGCGCTGGTGGTCCAGATTTCCTTCAGGCCGAGCGGCCCGACGATGACGGGATTGGCCGCGACAACGACCTCGTCGTCCCAAACGTATCCGGCCCACCAGACGGGCGAGTAGGCCAGAACAACGACCAGAATGAGGGCGAGGCCCCAAAGCCAATCGCGATTGGCAAGGTTTCTCATTTCAGTGCCAGATTTCGGTGAGCTTTTGGAAGACGGTTTGAGCGGAGATGTCGGCCATGTTGGCGTCGGCGGGGGTTTGGTAATTGGCCGGGCGGGGGAGTTGGACGACGCGATGGCGGGTTCCGTAGCCGTAGGGGCCGACGCGAGTGGCGGGGTTATTGCAATGGATGATGGCGACGACGCGGGTGCCGACGGCGAAGCCGAGGTGCATGATGCCGGTGTCGGTGGAGACGAGGGCCTGGGCGCTGGCGAGCAAGGCGGCGGATTCGGCGAGGGAAAGTTTGCCGACCATGTCGTGCCAGGGCTTGGCGTCGTTGGCGAAGAGGCGGTCGATTTGGTCGCGCCGGTCGATTTGGTCCTCGCCGCCGAGGATGAAAATTTCGGGACTGAGTTCTCTGGCGCAGAGGCGGATTAATTCGGCGTAGCGTTCGATGGGCCAGTCGCGCCAGGAGGCCCGGCGTCCGCCGCCGAGTTGGAGGACGAGGCGGGGCTTGGCTCCGACGAGCATGCGGCGAAGTTTTTCGTTGAGGTGCGCGGTTTCGTCTTCGGTGACGGCGTACACGAGATGGGGTTCGCGGGTATGAGCGCCGACGTGGCGCGCGATGCGGAGGGTTTGCTCGACGCCGTGGGTGACGTCCCAATCGGGTTGGTTGACCTGATGTCCGCAGAGGTCGCTGAGCTGGGTCATGTTGGGGACGCTGACAGTGATGTCGGGATCGAGGAGAAAGCTGAGGCAGCGCGGCTCGGGATCGTTGCCGCGGAGCTGGAGGATGGCGTCCCACGGGCCGGCGGCGCGGAGTTCCTTTTGCAAATTCCAGAAAGCGCGGGGGCCTTTGTGAAAAAGGAAGACCTGGTTGACGTGCGGATTGTGGTCGAGCAGCAACCGGCGGCGGCGATGGACGACGGCGGCGAGATGGGCTTCGGGAAAAGTTTCACGCAGGGCCTTGAAGACGACGGAGTCGGTGAGGGTGTCGCCAATTCCGGCGCAGGTGAAACAGAGGATGCGTGATTTCGGGCCCAATTGGATCGGTCGTGCTTTCGGAGGACGACGACGCGCCAAGGCACGAAAGATCGTGGTGTACGCTGTGGCGGAAAGGCGGCTGAGGAGAGAAGCCATGGCGAGTCAGGGTCCGAGGCCTGGGGTGTTGGGGAGTTCGGTTCCCGGGATTTCGGGCGGTTCGTTTTTCTGGGGCAGAAAGGGACGAAGGGCTTCCCAGGCGCGATCCAAGGGAATGCTTTTTTCGCCCGCCTCGGCGTGGACATAGGCGTGATTTTTGCCGCGTGAGTACCATTTCTTGAAGGGGCCCTCGGACCAGAGGATGAGCGCGGGCGTGCTCATGGCGGCGGCGAGGTGGGCGGCGCCGCCCTCGGGAGTGAAGAGAAGGATGGATTTTTCGAGCAGCGCGGCGAGTTCAAGCGGGCCGGGTGTTTGAACGGCGACGATGCGCTTGGAGGCCATGCAGTCGGCGATTTCCTGGACTTTCTGCTGGTCGAGGGGCGCGGCGACGAGGGCCATGGCCAAATCGGTTGTCGTGAGGATGCGGCGCATGAGCGCGATGAAATCTTCCTCGCGAAACTTGAGTTTGACGGTGCTGCTGAAGTTGATGACGAGGTAAGGGGATTGGGATGCGAAGGGCGGCTTGGCGCGAATTTTCGCGGCGAATTCCCGGGCGGGGTCGGGAATGGTCAATTTCATGTCGCCGGAAAAGGGGGTGAGCCTGACCATGCCCATGGGCTTGAGGAGGCGCAGCAGGGTATCGACCTGGTGCTCGTCCGGCGCGTCGGTGGGGAGCGGGACAGGATCGGTGTAATAGACGGAGGGATTTTTGGACTGGCGCTCGAAGCCGACGCGGACGGCGGCGTTGGTGAGGCGAGTGAGGAGGGCGAGGCGGCGATCGAATCCACCTTTGGCGGCGATGACCCAGTCGTAGTTTTGGAGGTACCAAGCGTTCACCAAAACGGCCTGCCAGGGATTCCAGCCGGGCTCGAGAACGAGGACTTCGTTGACCGCGTCGCAGGCTTGCGCGATTGGCGCGCCGCGGGGATCGCAGGCCACGGTGATGTGGGCCTCGGGCAGATGGCGGCGCAAGGCTTGCAGAAGGGGCAGGGTATAAATCATGTCGCCCATTTTGTTGCGGCGGATGACGAGGATGCGCGGATCGGTGGCGTGATAGCGCGGCTTTTGGCGGCGGCGGAGCTTGAGCGACGCGGCGACGAGATTGAGGAGGAGGCTCATTTCAAGGCGGAAGAATCGAGTTTGGGCGTGGCCAGCATTCGGTCCAGGGCGGCCTGGGCATCCGGAACGGAGATGGCGGCGAGGCAGGCGCGGACCTGGGACCAGTTGCATTTTTCTTTGCCGGCGGGATCATTGCAAGGGCAATGCTGGGCGAGGACCTGGCCGATGGGCGTCCAGGGTCCCCAATTTTTGGGATTGGTGGGGCCGAAGAGTGCGACGACGGGTGCGCCGACGGCAGCGGCCATGTGCATGGGCGCGGTATCGACGCCGAAGTAACCATCCGATTCGGCGGAGAGCGCGGCGATCTGGCCGAGGGAGAGATTGCCCTCGTAGAAGAGGGGCCGAATGCGGCAAAGGCGGATGATTTCGCGCGCGCGTTCGAGCTCCTGGGGCGCGGGGCCGGTGGTGACGACGACGCGGGCGTTGCGTTCCGTTTGGAGCCAGTCGATGACCTGGGCCATGGGTTCGTTGCCCCAGCATTTCCAAAGCCAGCGGGAGACGGGATGGACATGGACGATGCGGGCCGGGCGAAGCGGGGCGAGTTTCTGGCGGGCCCAGGCACGCATGGCGTCGGGAACGACGAGGCAGAGGTTTCCGGGCTTGGGCGAGCGCAATTTCAGGCCGCCGCTGGAGAGGAGCGCGAAATGCTTTTCGACTTCGTGCATGACGACTCCGCGCGGCGGATAAAGCGGATGCGTGTAGGCGAACGGACGCGATTGGGATACCCCGCGGAGGATTCCAAACCGGTAGCGCGCGCCGCAAAAGAACGAGTACCAGGCGGTGCGGTCGCCCTCGGTGAAGCCGATGGTCAAGTCGAAGCGGCGCCGGCGCAAGTCGCGGACGAAGCGGAGCTCGTCGCCGAGACGCGCGAGCGGGCCGCGGTCACCGTTCTTGCGGTGATAGACGAGCACTTCGTCGATGTGGGGGTTGTGGGCGAGCATTTCCTCGGTGCCGGAATTGACGACGACGGTGATCCGGGCCTGCGGAAAGGTCTCGCGCAACGCGCGGAGAACGGGCGTAATCATCAGCACGTCGCCGATGTTTCGCATCTTGAAAACCGCCAGGTGGCGAATGTTTTGCAATTCCATTGTTGGTGGGAAACCTGCATCGTAACGGCTTCGATCTATGAGGCAATGGCGTATTCTGCATAGCGAGTCGTCCATGGGCTGGGGCGGGCAGGAGGTGCGCGTCTTCGCCGAACTGGAATGGATGCGCGCGCATGGGCACTGGGTGGCGCTGGCAGCGCATCCGGAAAGCGAGATTGCGCAGCGGGCGCAGAAGGAGGGCATTGCGTTTTTTCCGCTGCAAACGCACAAGGCGTGGCTTCCGGCTGAGGTCCTCCGGCTGACCCGGTGGATGGGCGCGAACCATGTGGAGATCGTGAATACGCACAGCTCGAATGACGGCTGGCTGGCCGGGGTGGCGACGCATCTGGCGATTGAGCCGATCCTGATCCGTTCGCGGCATATCGAGGTGGATTACCCGAATAAATTCTGGAGCGGGGTGGCTTTTCGGACGTTGCCCCATCATGTGATCACGACGAGCCAGCGGATTGCGGACCGGCTGGTCGTTGAATTGGCGGTGGACCCGGCACGGGTGACCTGCATTCCGACGGGGGTCGATCTGGAGCGGTTCAACGGGTCCAGGAATGGGACGTTGCACAAGGAGTTGCGGCTGCCGCCGAACGTGGCGCTGGTCGGGATGATTTCGGTGCTGCGGAGCTGGAAGGGACACGCGACGTTTTTGGATGCGGCCGCGCAGTTGCTGATGGATGCGAAGCGCTCGGTGCATTTTGTGATTGCCGGGGACGGGCCGGGACGCGAGGAGCTGGCGGAGAAGATTGCGCACGAGCCGTGGAAGGACCGGGTGACTCTGCTGGGGCACCGGACGGATGTGCCGAACGTGCTGTCGTCGCTCGATGCGCTGGTGTTGCCGTCGTACGCGCACGAGGGGATTCCGCAGATCGTGCTGCAGGCGCAGGCGATGGCGTGTCCGGTGGTGGCGACGACGGTCGGGGGCATTCCCGAAGTGGTGAAGGACGAGGTGACGGGGCTGCTCGTGCCGCCGCGCGATTTCCCCGCGCTGGCGGAGAAGATCGGGATGGTTCTTAACGACCCGAAATTGTCGGATCGGCTGAGCCGGGCGGAGCGTGAGTACGTGGAGAAGCACCACAGCCTCGATGCGATGGGGGAGCGGTTGCTGGAGGTGTATGAGGCGAATCGGCGGCGAGGTTGATTCAACCCCGTTGGGGTGGACGGTGGTGAGGAATGCGCGAAATGAAATTTCGCGGGGAACAAGAAGCGTTCCCAAGTGAAGGAACTTGGGAACGAGGGAGAAGTCCCGCGGTTGTTTTTCGGTGACCTCCTGCGCGCTTCGCGCGCCCGGACAACGAGTTGTCCGGGCCACCCCCAAAGGGCGTCTTAACGTCTGGCGACGATGACGCCGAGGAGGAACCCGATGCCGGCGGCGATGGCGACCGATTGCCATGGATTGTTCTCGATGAATTCCTGGGTATTGTAGCGGGCGCAGGTGGCGGTGTCGCGCAGGACGTTGGCCTGGTCGGTGATGGTCGCGCTGACTTTACGAACAGCTTCCGAGGCTTGCGCCTTTATCTCATCGACAGGGATGCCGGGAACGGGGTTGGTGCTCATAGTGGATACCAGTATATAGGCGATCCCTCTATGTGCAATGCATCATGCTCCGATGGAATCAGCCTTTTTCAACAGGAAAACAGGAAGGCATGAAGACAGGAAAATGAGCATGAGGAGGGACCAAACTTCTGCTCTCTCTGTGTCTGCGGACGAAATGGGACGGCAAGGGACTGCCGTCCCTACCTAACTATTTGAGCTTGGCGAGGGCGGCCTGGACGGCGTCGAAGTCGGGCAGGTCCTTGGGAGTTGGGGTCTGCTCGGCGTGGACGACGGTGCCCTTTTTGTCGATGACGATGGCGGCGCGGGCGGCGGTGTCGCCGATGCCGGCGAGTCCTGGGAAGATGACGTCGTAGGCCTTGATGACGGTCTTGTTCAGATCGCTGAGGAGCTTGATTGAGATTTTTTCCTTTTGCGACCAGGCTTCCTGCGCGAAGGGGCTATCGATGCTGATGCCATAGACGGCGGCGTTGAGGCTTTCGTAGGAGGAGATGCCGCCGGAGACGTCGCACATTTCGCGCGTGCAGACGCCGGTGAAGGCGAGCGGGAAGAAAAGGAGGACGGTGTTGCGCTGGCCGAAGTTGTCGCTGAGTTTGACGTCTTCCAAGCCCTGGGCGGTCTTGGATTTGAGGGTGAAGTCGGGGGCGCTGGTTCCGGTTTTGATGGGCATGGTAGGGGGAAGGTTGAAGTTAGAAGGAAGAAGGTAGAAGTGGGGGAGACGGGTGTCAACGGGAACGGAAAATCGGGCGTGGCTGATTTGAAATTGAATGCTGTTAGTGGCGACCATAACGGTAATACCAGTATGCGAATGCAATCACACTCATAAACGCCAATAGGCTGGTGATTGCCCAAAGAATCCGCTCGACCAGCTTACGTAGTCTTTCCCCGCCCTCACTTAACTTTGATCCCCGCTTGAAATGATAGTATGTACCCCACACGGCTAGCGGCGCTACGATTCCCGCAAACCAAATACCCAGTGGATACGAAAGAACAAAAAAACAGAGTCCGATAGCCACCAAGTCTACCTTCTGGGAAAGGGACAGCTTCACGGCAGTACGCTACCACCTTCCTCGCCCACAGACAGCTTTCAAATTTGGACACTGCTCGAGAGTTGTTTTGGCAAATCTCGGGCTTGGAGTGGAGGCAACGCTTCAAGCGTCCCTCCTGGACGCGGCCGTTCTATGCGGTAAACCCGGCACTGAAGTGCCGGGCTACTTTCAATCGTCCCGCTGGGACGCGAGGCATTCGATCTGTAAATCTTGAGAATGAGGAAAACGAAAAAGCCGTTCCGCGTGGGCGGAACGGCTTTTCAGGAGGCTACCGAAAGGCATCCACGCTCTTACGAGCGCGGCTACAAGCGGAGGCTTAGTTCTTGGCGGGCGAAGGCGCGGGGGCTTGTTCGAGGCCCTGGGCGGTGCGTTCGCGCATGGCGACTTTGCGGCTGAGTTTGGAGCGGCCCTTGTCGTCCTGGCCGATGCACTTGACCCAGACTTCGTCGCCGACCTTGGCGACGTCGTCCATGCGGTTGACGCGCTGCTCGGACCATTCGGAGATGTGGACGAGGCCGTCCTTGCCGGGGAGCACTTCGACGAAGGCGCCGAAGTCCTTGAGGGTGACGACACGGCCACGATAGATTTTGCCGACTTCGATGTCGCCGACCATGCCGAGGATGATTTCCTTGGCGCGTTCCATGGCGTCGCCGCTGGTGGAGTAGATTTTGACGCGGCCATCGTCCTCGATGTTAATTTCCGCGCCGGTCTCGGCGACGATGCTCTTGATGTTCTTGCCGCCGGGCCCGATGACGAGGCCAATCTTTTCGGGATTGATCTGGATGGTCTCGATGCGGGGGGCGAACTGGGACATCTCGGTGCGAGGCGCGTTGATGACGGTTTCCATGAAACCGAGAATTTGCGTGCGGGTCATTTTGGCCTGATCGACGGCTTCGTTCATGATGGAGAGCGGGATGCCGCCGAGCTTGAGGTCAAGCTGGAAGCCGGTGACGCCGTCCTTGGTGCCGCACAATTTGAAGTCCATGTCGCCGTAGTGATCTTCCGAACCGAGGATGTCGGCGAGGAGGAGGTAGCGGAGCAGGTTGTCGTTGTCGTCGTGCTCGGTGACGAGGCCGACGGAGATGCCGGCGACGGGGGTCTTGATGGGGACGCCGGCGTCCATGAGGGCGAGGCAGCCGCCGCAGACCGAGGCCATCGACGTCGAGCCGTTGGAGGCCATGATCTCGGAGGAGACGCGGATGGCGTAGGGGAAGTCGTTATCGCTGGGCATGACGGCGAGGAGGGAACGTTCGGCGAGGGCGCCGTGGCCGATTTCGCGGCGGTTGAGGCCGCCGACGCGACCGGTTTCACCGACCGAGAAGGGCGGGAAGTTGTAGTGGAGGATGAAGCGCTTGCTGATTTCGCCGCCGGTGTAGCCGTCGAGTTCCTGGGCTTCGTCGCTGGGAGCGAGGGTGGCGAGGCAGAGCGCCTGAGTCTCGCCGCGCGAGAAGAGGGAGGAGCCGTGCGCGCGGGGCAGGATGCCGACTTCGCCGGAGAGCGGGCGAATCGCTTCGGTACCGCGACCGTCGCTGCGCTGCTTTTTGTCGAGGATGGCGGTGCGGAAGGCCTTGATCTGGACCTGGTCGAACGCGGAGCTGATGTCGAAGGAGGTGGCGTCGGGATACTTGGCCTTGATGGCGAGGGCGACTTCGTCCTTGAGCGCGCCGACGGCGGCGTAACGCTCGACTTTGCTGGGGCGATAGATCGCGCCTTCGATGCGGGTGGAGACCATGTCGTAGGCCATCTGGACGAGCTCGGGCTTGACCTGATAGAGGGGGAGCTGGCGCTTGGGCTTGTTGACCTTGGCGGCGAGGTCCTTTTGCAGGCGGATGACGATCTGGGCTTCGACCTGCGCGTAGGCGAGGGCGGCCTTGAATTCGGACTCGGGCAGTTCGAGGGCGGAACCTTCGATCATGAGGATCTCGGTTTCGGTGGCGACATAGACGAGGTCGAGGTCGCTGAGTTCCATCTGCGCGTGGGTGGGGTTGGTGACGAACTTGCCGTCAACACGGCCGACGCGGAGCGCGCCGATGGGGCCGCCGAAGGGAATGTCGGAGACCATGAGCGCGGCGGAAGCGCCGTTGATGCTGAGGATGTCGGGATCGTTCTCACCGTCGGCGGAGAGGAGGGTGGTGATGATCTGGGTGTCGTAGAGGTAGCCCTTGGGGAAGAGGGGACGCAGCGGACGATCCGTCATGCGGCAGGTGAGAATTTCCTTTTCCGTGGGACGGCCTTCGCGCTTGAAGTAGCCGCCGGGGATTTTGCCGACCGCGGCCGCGCGTTCGCGGTACTCAACGGTGAGGGGGAAGAAATCCTGGCCTTCCTTGATCTTGGTGGAGGAGACGGCGGTGACGATGACGAGGGTGTCGCCGTAGCGGACGGTGACCGCGCCGTCGGCGAGGCTGGCAAGTTTGCCGGATTCGATGATAATGGGGTGGGCGCCAAAGGGAGCCGACACCGTGTGAATGGTGGACATGTTCTTTTTTTCGAGTTAGCGCGCAAACAGGCGCCCAACCGGAAAAGAAAACGCAGAGGACAATGAACTCAACTGGTCCTGCGGACGGCAGTAATTTTTCAATTACATCCGAACATGACGAGTGAAGTTGATTGTACTCTGAAGTTTCCGCATGACCCGGTCCGCCAGGCGGAAGGGCCTTTCGCGGTGCAGGAGACTACTTACGCAGGTTTAGTTTCTGAATGACCTTATCGTAGCGGCTGGAATC
>Ga0206804_10113_pt1 | contig 24050 bp, 18 predicted proteins | sample Alteio_BWOrgCont_62_FD_152888 | JGI IMG/M metagenome (GOLD analysis project Ga0206804, IMG submission 152888) | Enriched cells from forest soil in Barre Woods Harvard Forest LTER site, Petersham, Massachusetts, United States -... | ecosystem: Environmental > Terrestrial > Soil > Temperate forest >... | reverse complement strand
CGCGAGCAGGTAGCCAAGCTGATTGGCGCGACAGCGAAGGAGATCATCTTTACCTCTGGCGCGACGGAGTCGAACAATCTTGCGATCAAGGGCGTGGCTGAGATGTATCGCGAGCGCGGCAACCACATCATCACGCAGGTGACCGAGCACAAGGCTGTGCTGGATACGTGTAAGCGGCTGGAGAAGCAGGGCTTCCGCGTGACCTATCTGCCGGTGCAGGCGGACGGGCTGATCGACATCGAAGACCTGAAGAGGGCGATGGACGGCCAAACGATCCTGGTGAGCATTATGTATGCGTCGAATGAGATCGGTGTAATCCAGCCGATTCGCGAAATCGGCAAGCTGTGCCATGAGAAGAACGTGATCTTCCACACGGATGCGGTGCAGGCTGTGGGCAAGATTCCCGTGAATGTACAGACTGACAACATCGATGTGCTGTCGCTGTCAGGGCACAAGATATACGGGCCGAAGGGTGTAGGCGCGCTGTATGTGCGGCGCCGCAATCCTCGGGTGCAGATCACCGAGCAGATCAATGGCGGCGGACATGAGCGCGGGATGCGGTCAGGCACGTTGAATGTTCCAGGCATCGTTGGTCTGGGTGCGGCTTGCGAGCTGTGCATGAATGAGATGGCAGTTTTACGCCCGCCGGCAGCTTCTCGTTCGACCTTGTAACGCTTACTCCAATTGACTCAGCCATCTTTGAAATACTCCCTGTCCTTCTGTCTATCCAACTCGTATTAAAAAACTGCTAATGTCCGATCGTCACCAGGCCACCGGCCACCGGAGCAGTCATGCCCTCCGGCGACTCCGCCAGGTGCGATATCTTGATGCCGTTCAGCAGGTCCTTGATGCTGTCGTTCACCTTGCCCAACGGTTCTTTGATGGTACAGGTCCCCGCCAGGTCGCAGGTTCCGTGGATGGTAATGCAGCTGGTAATGAACAGCGGGCCATCGATTGCCCGGATCACCTCAAACGCCGTGATCTCATGTGCCGGCCGGGCCAGCGCATAGCCACCCCGCGTCCCCGCATGCGAGACCAGGAGTCCCGCCTTGGTCAGCGTCTGCAGTATCTTCGCCAGCAGCGGTGGCGGGATATGGTATGCCTCGGCAATATCCTTAGCGCTCTGCGAGCCGTGGTCGACCTGCTCGGCGAGGTACTTCAGCGCCATCAGCCCATAGTCCGCTTTTTTGGTCAGACGAAGCATTCTGGCTCCCCTGGAAGATGCCCGGAATCAAGACATTTCCAGTCCTATATAGTGTACGGCTGCGATGCTTCCAAAGCAACCGCCTTCCGCCGTTCCGTTTCCAGCCAATCCCCGCCATCCACGCGGCAAAATCGTCATTGACAACCCCCTTCTGCCAAGGCAAAATCCTTTCCATCCTATTTCGCTTTATGACACCCCTGACACCTTCGTGCAAACATCCTCAGGTTCGCGTCGTCTCCCGCGAAGAAGACGCTGAATTCGTCGAGTGCCAGGTCTGTGGCGAGGTCTTCGACTCCACCGAGTTCGACGACATGATCAAGGAAGAGCGTCTCAAGGCCAAGGCCGCTGAAGCCGCTGAAAATTAGGTTGCTGCCTGCTTCTGCGCCGCCTCTTCCTGGCTCTGGACGCGCCGCACCACGATCCACGCATACTGCGCGGCCGAAAGCGGCGCCAGCACCGTAATCGCCCGCAGCAGCCACACACGCACATCCGCCAGCTGCGCCGTGCCGAATACCAGCCCGCACATCACCACAATCACGGCCAGTATCTGCGTCAGCGTATTCAGCTTGCCGAACAGGCTGGGCCGGAAGTCACGCAGCGTATTGGTCACATAAAGCAGCGTCGAGATCAAAAGGATCCCCACATCACGGCTGAAGACCAGCACCGTCACATAACGAGGAATTACGCCTACATGCGTGAAGACTACAAATAGCGTGCTCAGCAACATCTTGTCGGCGATCGGGTCCAAGTACTGTCCCAGCCGGGTATGCTGCTTCAGCAGCCGGGCCAGCAGACCGTCCAGAGCATCGCTCAACCCCGCCACCAGGAACAGCACGAACGCCCAATGCAGATGCCCATCCAGGATCGCGATCACCAGGAACGGGATCAGAAACAGCCGCATCAGCGTCAGCAGGTTGGGGGCAGCGCCAAATTGGCTGAGTCCATTCATAAGCAGCAGGGATACGTCATCCTACCGCAACCGGCCTTGCGCGCGACGCGCCAAGTTTGCCCCCGCCCGCCCCACCATTTACACTAGGAAAATCCTGCGCAGGCGCGTAGCTCAGTTGGTTAGAGCGCTACCTTGACACGGTAGAGGTCAGGAGTTCGAGTCTCCTCGTGCCTACCATTCCTAAATGCAGGAATACCCTCACTTACAAGTCTGGGCGCGGTGGCTGCGTTATCCGTGCCCGTGGCCCCTTCCCTCTCTCAAACATAGGCCAGAAAGCTCGCAACTCCCTCAGTGGGCGCGGGTGTTATCTTTGAAAAGCGCTAAAAAAGTAAGGATTTAACCGTTCTAAAACGATTATTCCGAGGCTTACTATCTCAAGACTGCTACAGATTCATTGAGGCGCGTTATGAACTCTTCGTTGCTGCGTTTTGCTTCCCTTTCTCTCGCGTTTGTATGTGGAGTAGCCGGTCTTAACGCACAATCGCCCGTTGCTGCCCTGCGGCCCGTGCCGCAGAGCAACCGGGTTACCGCAGGAGCCTACCTCAGTCCGCAGACGCAACTTAGCGGGCACCTGCCTCGCTGGGTGAGCAACGGAAACCAGGTTGCGTCACAAGCAGTCGACCTCTCCGCGAATCTGCGCATCACGATCGTACTTGCGCGCGATCCTGCCGTGCAGGCCGCCTTTGAACACCTTCTTGCCGACCAGCAGAACCCCAGCTCCCCGCATTTTCACCAGTGGCTCACGCCGCAGCAGGTCGGAACGCTCTACGGTCCCACCGTGTCAGACGTCGCAGCCGTCACTTCGTGGCTGACCTCGCAGGACCTTACTGTCGACAGCATCGTTCCCAGCCAGATGCTCATCAACCTGCACGGCACAGCCGCGGCCGTCGGCAACGCTTTCGGTACCAGCTTTGCGTACTTCCCGCTCAATGGAACGCCACGTCTCTCCGCAGTTTCGGAGCCTTCCATTCCCACCGCACTGGCGCCGGTCATCAAGTCCATTGCCGGGCTGACGGATCTGCCGCTGAATCCGCTCTCGTACCACACGCCACCACAGCAGGCGGCTTTTGGGCCTGCGGACCCTTCTAATCCCACCGTGCCGCTGCCGATGTACACCGGCAGCGGTGGTGTTCACTACCTCACACCCAACGATTTCGCCGTCATCTACGACATCAATAGTGTCTATGCCGCGAACATCACCGGCGCCATCGGTCTGCGCGTCGCCATCATCGGTCGCTCGCGCATCGCTACAACAGACATCACCGAATGGGCCACCAACGTAGGACTCACCAACTACACCCTTCCCAACGTGATCATCCCCACATCCGGCGTGGACCCTGGCGCAGTTTGCACCTTTTCCAACGCCGCTACCTGTGCGACGGCCAATGACCAGGGCGAGCAGACTCTCGATGTCGACCGCGTCATCGGTACCGCGCCTGGCGTGCTGCCCGATCTGATTGTTGCTACCAACGCGTCCGGCGGGATTGAACTAGCTGCCCAGTACAACGTCTCAATGCGTGTCGACCCAATCATGACTATCTCCTACGGCGCTTGCGAACTGAACGCCGGGGCCACCGCCGTCAATCAATGGGACACCATTTTCTCCGATGGAGCGGCTGTGGGCATCTCCACCTTCGTAGCATCCGGCGACTCCGGCGCCAATGCCTGCGCCCCTGATGGCAATGCCACCACGACCACGTACACAGCCAGCATGAACTACATCTGCTCCAGTTCTTACGCGACCTGCGTCGGAGCCACCGAGTTCGCCGACACTGCCAGCCCCAGCACCTACTGGTCTTCCAGCAACGGCACAGGGAATGTATCGGCACTCTCTTATATTCCGGAAGGAGGTAGGAACGAGCCGGGAACGAGCACGCCATATCAGGTCCTTTCTTCAGGCGGCGGTCCAAGCCAGTTCATTGCTAAGCCAACCTGGCAGACCGGCACCGGCGTTCCTGCTGACGGCCATCGAGACACACCCGATATAGCGATGGCGGGAGCCCTGCATGACGGCTTCTATACGTGTCTCGACTTCCAACTTGGCCTCTACACCAGCATGGGCATCACCTCGTCGAACAACTGCACAACAGCCGGCGGAGGCTACTTCTTTGGCGAAGGCGGCACCTCTGCCGCGGCGCCCAGCATGGCCGGCATCGCCGCGCTGCTCAGTAACAAGTTCTACCGAATTAACCCATCGATTGCAGGCCAGGGCAATCTGAACCCGTTGCTCTATAAGATCGCCGCGCAGAGCAACACTCCATTCCATGACATCACCGTGGCCAGCTCCGGCGTAGGTGCGTGCGACGTCACTGTACCTTCCATGTGCAACAACAGCACACCGGGCGCGAGCGCCAACTCAACGAGCGACGCCGGAGGCCTGCAGGGATATCAGGTGACCGCCGGCTATGATGAAGTCACGGGCCTCGGCTCGTTGGATGTCGCCAACTTTCTCACTTCGGGGACACTCGCTGCGGCCTCTTTCAGCATAAGCACTATCGGTGGACAGATTCCGGGCAGCGCAGGTACGAACGTCCAGGAATCGGCCACCATCGCGTCGCTCGATGGCTTCAGCGGCACGGTGAATTTCACCTGCTCCACGGACTCGCCTTCCATTCTTAACTGCAGTGGTGGCTCGGTCACGCTGGCGAATGGAGGGAACCAGACTCTCAACTTCAACGTGATGCCCGTTGGGCATGCGAGCGGCACAGTGGGAGTAACTCTGACCGGCACCGGAACCACCGCCGGGTCCACGATCCCGGCTACCGTTTCGCTTACTGGATACATAACAGTGAATCGTGTCGCGACCTCAACCACGATGGTCGCTTCGCCGACCACCGTAACTGTCGGCACGCCGATCACGCTTACCGCGACCGTTGTTCCATCTTCCAATAATGGCACCCTTACCGGCACAGTGACCTTCAACATTACCGGCAACGGAGTTTCGGCAACCCTACCGGCAACCGTCACCTACAACGGCACTTTTTACACCGCGACTGCCACTTACACCCCAACTATTGTTGGCCAACTCCAGATCAATCCTGTCTATGGGGGTGATGCTGGCTACAACTCCTCAGACCTCGCAGTGGCCCTGCAGCTATATCCTTCCAGCTTTGAAGTGTCAGTTCCTAATTCGCCGATCGACCTCACCTCAGGAGCGACCTCAGGCAATACCGTCCCCGTTGTAATTCCGGAGTTCAACAGCTTCACCGGCACAGTAAACCTCACCTGCACTGTTACCACTGTCACTGGGACTGCGGCAGGTTCATGCAGTTTGAACCCAAATTCCGTCAATCTTGCCCCTAGTCCCGCTCCTGCGGGTAACAGCACGCTTTCCCTCATCACCACCCCCGGAACCTCCGGCACGCTCAACATGACGGTCACCGGCACCAGTGGCTCCACGATCGCTACTTCCCCAGTCATCCCCGTGGTACTGACTGCGCCGTACTTCCTGATGAGTTCGGCACCCGCCACGATCATTCTCAATTCCGGCAACACCAGCGGCAACACCAGCGTGGTCACCTTCACTTCGCAGCTTGGCTTCGCCGGGACGGTTAACGTCACCTGCTCAACCTCCAATGTCTCCGGCACGGCGGCAGGCACGTGCATACCTTCACCGGCGACAGTGACACTGACTTCCGGCGGCACGGCAACTTCCACCATGACGCTCAACTCCACCGCCGGCACCAGTGGAATTCTTACGGAAACCGTTACCGGCATCGGCACTACCACCGGCGCCACGCTCGCTTACAGCGGAACCGCAACGGTAACTGCGTCCCTCACGGCACAGAACTTCACGTTCGCCGCTTCTCCTACATCCATCTCTGTCACATCCGGCGCGACCACCGGCAATACCAGCGTGGTCACCTTCGCCTCCCTCAATGGCTTTGCCGGAGCCGTCAATGTTTCCTGTACTGCCGCCAATACCAGTGGCAGCGCCTCGGGTTCTTGTGCAGCCTCGCCCAGTTCCATCACACTGACCGCCGGTGGATCGGCAACAACGATCGTCACCTTCACTTCCACAGCCGGCACCTCCGGCACGATGAACCTCAACGTGACCGGCACCTCCGGCAGTTCGACGGGCTCACTCGTTATCGTGGCCACGCTCTCCGGGCCTTCATTCACCCTTACACCGGTTCCGTCCACGCTTAATATTCCATCCGGCGCAACGACGGGCAACACTAGCGTCGTCGCTGTTGCTTCCATCAATGGATTTGCCGGAACCGTGAATCTCGGCTGCGCCATTTCCCCCGTCAGCGGGAATGTGACCGGAAGCTGCGCCGCCTCGCCCGCCAGCGTGACATTGACCTCGGGTGGTACAGCGACTTCCACTGTTACTCTGACTTCCACCGCCGGCACCAGTGGAATTCTTACGGAGAACATCTTCGGCAGCGGCAGTACGACCGGGTCCAGCGTCGTCCAGACGGCATCGGCCACGGTCACTGCCAACTTGAGTGCGGGTTCCTTCACCATGTCCGCATCGCCCGCATCCATCTCGCTCACCTCCGGCAATAGCAGCAGCAGCGTGCTTACGGTTACTTCGGTCAATGGATTTTCCGGGGTCGTGTCCATTGGCTGCTCCGGTACGACCACCAGCGGCAATGCTTCCGGCTTCTGCACGGCCTCTCCTTCATCCGTGACCCTTGTCGCCGGCGGTACCGCAACATCCAATATTTCGATTGGCACCGTGCCCGGCACCAGCGGCGGTGTCAACTTGAACCTTCTCGGCAACGGCATAAACACGGGCGCCAGCGGCACAACCATTGCGGGAACCCAGATCTTCCTCACCCTCACCTCAGACAGCTTCACCGCCTCAGCTAGTCCCGCCGCAATTACAGTTGTCTCCGGCGCTACGACCGGCAATACCAGCACAGTCACCTTCACGTCGGTAAATGGCTTCTCCGGCAGTATCAACGTCACCTGTGCCGCGACGAATACCAGCGGAAATGCGTCCGGTTCCTGCGCCAGCGTACTTTCTCCTATCACGCTGCCTGCAAATGGAACAGCATCCGTGGCGATTGTCTTCACCTCAACTCCGGGCACGAGCGGAACGATGAACCTCGCCGTTACCGGCACCTGGACTGGAGCAGGTAGCATATTGACTGCGTCGCTACCGAGCCCCATCGTGGCGACGCTGGTATCGTCGTCGTTCACGCTCGCGGCCTCGCCCACCAGCATCAGCATTCCCGGCAACGCAACAACAGGGAACACCACTTCGGTCCTCGTGACATCGGTGAATGGCTTCGGCGGCACGGTCACCGTCGGCTGCTCCTCGTCAGCTCCGTCGATTGCCTCCTGCACCGGAGGCTCGGCTGCTGTCACTCCTTCCACCCCCGGTCATGTCACCATCACGGTCACACCTGTGCTCCACAGCAGCGGCACGGCAACGCTGACACTCTCTGCGAGTGGCACTACTACCGGTGCAACCATTGCCGCAACGGCCTCTGCGACCGTGCCGCTCACCGTTACGACCGTGGCTTCGACGACTGCTGTTGTCGCCACGCCTTCCACGGTCGTTGCAGGCAGTCCCTCTATGCTTACGGCAACAGTCGTCGGCACCAGCGCCAACGGCAATCCCACGGGCACGGTTACGTTCTTCGCAAACGGAACAGCGATCACGGGTGGAGTGACCACGCTTTCCAGCACGGGTGGCGTTACCATGGCAACCTATATCTACACGCCGACTATAGCCAACTCCACGCCGATAGCGATCACTGCTGTCTATGGTGGTGATTCCGGCTATGCAGCTTCTACTTCGTCTTCCACGAATCTCACAGCGACCGGTTTCAGTACTGGTATCAGCGGCACAACCACAAGCATCACTTTGACCTCCGGCTCTACTACTGGCAACACGGCTCAGTTTTCGTTCAATCCAATTGGCGCATTTACGGGCACGGTGAATTTGACCTGCTCTATCTCCGGAGGGGCGGCGATGTATCCGCCCACCTGCTCGCTCAACCCGGCGAGCTTTACGCTGACCCCAGGCACCCCGCAGATCTCCATGCTCACCATCTTCACTACGACGCCGCACGCGATCACCGGTGACCCGGAGCAAGCGTTTGCCTCCCGGACCGGCGGCGTTATCCTCGCCCTACTGGTTTGCATGCTGCCATTCCATCGCCGCCGGTTCATCCGGCCGCTGATGGTTGTCTTCTTCCTGATGGGTGCTCTCACGGCGCTTTCAGGTTGCGGCAGCAATAGCGGTGCCGCCCCAGTGCCTCCCGGCAGCCAAGGGAGCTATATCATCACCGTTACCGGGACTTCCGGTACCGAAACAGTCAGTACGACCATCCCCCTGACCGTCAACTAATGGTCCTGAATGCAGGCGCGTAGCTCAGTTGGTTAGAGCGCTACCTTGACACGGTGGAGGTCAGGAGTTCGAGTCTCCTCGTGCCTACCACTCAACTCATTGAATCATCAATGAATTGGGCTGGACATCTTCCCGCAAAAAATCAAGCTCGTCACCATTTGTCACCATTTGAGCCAGCTTTTCGACTGCTTCCCTTTGATGATCCGGCGTCGTTTGCGTGTAAATATCCATCGTCGTTGACATGTGCGCGTGCCCTAGCTGCGCCTGAGCATCTTTGGGAGATGCCCCCGCTTGCGAAAGCAGCGTTGCGTGAGTACGGCGGAAGGTATGCCAACTGAGCCACGGTGCTGCGATCTTCTGCCCCGCCGGTTTGATAAACCGATGAAGTAGATTCGTGTCGTTGTATGGCTTCCCCATCCCGTTTGGGAAGACGAGTCCACGAGAAGCGCGTTTACCGTTACCAAACTGCACGTGAAGTGTAGGCTTATGCGGTAAAGCACGATATGCGCATTCTTTTCGCAACGATTGGCTCTCTTGGTGATCTTCATCCCTGCCTGGGCCTCACCTTGGAATTGAAGAGGCGTGGGCACTCCGTTGTCATCGCTTCTACAGAGGCATACCGATCGCGAGTTCTGGAGCTTGGCATCGGGTTCCGCAGTCTCCGACCCAGTTGGGACCCCACGGACTCCGAGTTGATACGTCAGTGCGAAGACCTGAAGAGCGGACCGGAGATTCTTTTTCGAAAGCTGATCCTGCCTCATCTTGATGAAACCTACCTCGACCTCGTCACCGCAGCCAGCGAGTGCGATTTCATGCTTGCGGGCGAACTCGCCTTTGCGGCCCCGCTGGTTGCCGAGAAGCTTGGCCTGAAATGGGGTTCGCTTATCTTGTCGCCATGTTCCTTTCTCTCGGCCTATGACCCTTCCTTGCTGGTCAATATGCCGCAACTCATCCGACTTCGCGGAGCCGGTTGGCGCTTGAACAGGGCGATCCTGAACCTAGGGACCCGTTTCATCGAAAGCTGGTGGGAGCCAGTGAGGCGGCTCCGCGTGAAGGAAGGCCTCAATCCTGCTTGTGCACCGCTCACACGTGACAAGTTCTCCTCAACACTCGTGCTTGCGCTATTTTCGTCAGCGTTGGCGGAACGCCAGCCGGACTGGCCTCCACAGACAGTCCAAACCGGTTTTGCCTTCTACGATGGAAGCAGACCGAACGCCGAACTTCCAGCACTTGCCAGCTTTCTCGCCGCAGGCGAGGCACCCATCGTCTTCACCCTCGGATCGACGGCGGTGTCCCACCCCGGCAACTTCTACCAGGCCAGTCGAGATGCGGTCCTCCGGCTCGGCAAGCGGGCTGTGTTGATTGGGGCGAGTGATTTGGAGCCGCGTTCAGATCAAATTCTTTCCATCCCGTATGCCCCCTATTCAGAGATATTTCCAACCGCATCCGTCATCGTTCACCAGGGAGGCTCTGGCACCACCGGCCAGGCACTAAGGGCTGGACGCCCGATGTTGTTTGTTCCCTTCGGCTGGGATCAGCCGGATAACGCTCTGAGAGTGGAAAGGTTGGGAGCTGGCCTGACTGTAGCTCGTACGGCGTATTCGGCAGACACCGCCTTTGCGAAGCTGGACAGATTGCTTCGCGAACCGCACTTTGCAAGCCGCGCCGCAGATCTAGGCGCAATCGTGAGGTCTCAGCACGGAATCCAGGAAGCCTGCGACGCAGTAGAGACGGCGATGCACCGGTCCTGATAAATGGGATGAGCAGGTCCTCCGAAGGAGGAGCAGACTGTTCCCATGAAGAAGCCAGCGCAGCACCTCATCGCTGAAGTTCCACACAGGCAAGCCAAGGTTGAGATCACGATCGGTATTGACCTTGGCGATGTCTGGAGCCATTACTGCACCCTCAACCAGGACGGATTAGTCGTCGATCGGGGCCGCTTTCGCACCACCCCGAAGGCGATCGAGAAGTGGTTTACCGACGTGTCTCCGGCGCGAGTTGCGATGGAGGCCGGGACACACTCGATCTGGATCAGCGCACAGCTGCAGGAACTAGGCCACGAAGTCATCGTGGCGAACGTCCGCGAGCTGCGAGCGATCTCGCATAGTGACCGGAAGAGCGACCAGGTCGATGCTGAGAAGCTGGCGCGATATGCTCGGCTTGATCCCAACATCCTTCGGCCGATCGCCCACCGCACCGTCGCCCAGCAGGAGGCCCTCACCCTGATCCGTGCGCGAGCGCTGCTGGTGCGACTGCGCACGGCTGCAGTGAACGCCGTTCGCGGGCTGACGAAGTCGTGCGGCTACCGTATGCCCGCCTCCGCCACAACGTGCTTCGCTCAGCGCAGCCTTGCTGTTATGCCGCCTGGACTGGCACAAGCGCTCGGTCCGGTACTTCAGCAGATCGCGGAGATGACTATCAAGATCAAGCAGTACGACCGGCAGATCCAGCAACTCGGCCAGACCGAGTATCCGGAGACGCAGGCGCTGCTGAAGGTTCATGGCGTCGGCCACCTCACCGCCTTGACCTTCGTGCTGACCCTCGGCAGCAAGGAACGGTTCGGACGAAGTCGCGATGTGGGGTGCTACCTGGGCTTGCGTCCACGGCGAAGTCAGTCCGGAGATCACGATCCTCAGCTCGGCATCACCCACGCCGGCAACGAGTACCTCCGAAGTCTGCTGATCGAGTGCTCGAACCACATCCTCCGACCGCACGGTCGAGACTCGGCGCTTCGACAGTGGGGTCTGCGCTTAGCCGCAAGAGGTGGCAAGCAGGCTAAGAGCAAGGCCGTTGTTGCAGTAGCCCGCAAGCTTGCCGTGTTGCTTCATCGCCTCTGGAGCACCCAAGAGCCGTACATGCCGTTCTATGAACAAGCAGCTTGAGAGATCAACATGTTTACCCGTTGCGACGACACCGTGTTCCGATGACTGCGAGCCGACTTCGGCCTTCGAGGCCGACCGATAAATGGCAGCATCGACTCTCCTCTCGAACCCCAACCGGCACCGAGCTTGCTTCAAGACAGCTCATCCAGAGTGCGAATAGAAACACGGTGGAGAGCAACGAAACCGAGAGCAACAACAAGAGCAAAAGCCCTATGAAGGAAAAACAAAGAATCAACCATTGACACCAGTGACCTGCTCATAGAAAGCCGGCTTGTGGGAAGTGATTTATGCATTCCCTTTGGCCGTTCCGTCTCAATCCAACCAACGAACTGCCCGAAAAGTCCGGCGGTCTCAACCGGTCGGTGCAACACCATCTGATGTGAAGGTGGTGTTTTATGAGACAAGGAAGACAGTACGGGCTTTCTGCGGCGCAGAGGACTGACATCTGGTGTCGTTGGAAGGCGGGCGAGGTCTGTGAGAAGGGATTTTAATCGGTACCGAGCCATCTACAGATCATAGGTTTTCACAGAAGATCATCGCAGGCCCATCATTACGAATTCCGTTACTTCGCCTCTCCGGCATGGGTAGGGCCTCTGGGCTGAATACGCCAAGCAAGATATGCGGCTGAGTTAGAAACTGTACCGGCTATCGTCCGCTACGTCGAGCTGGGCGGCAGTTACCGGTTGGCCTGTCTCTCGGCGAGGTTGCCAATGATGGGCAACATGATGCGTTTGCCGCCAAAGGCGCTGATGAATACGATGAGCCAGACGACAAAGATGGCAAGACCCACCAATTGCAAAACCGTCAAGGTCAGGAAGATGGCAGACGGAACAATATGCTGTACAACCCCAACGAGAATGTCCACTATCGCCCAGGCAACGAAAAAGAAGATCGACTGCCACGCGTGGAAACGCACAAAAGGGCTTCTCTTGAAGGGTTCAATGATCAGGAAGACGATTGCCGGGATGATCGTGATGTAGGCAATGCCGCCTGCGGCGTTGTCAGAGAGGCCAGACGGATTCGGATCGGACATGCTAGCTCCTTTAAGTAAGACGAGGGTGCTGAAATCGGAGATTGACGGCGTCTGGAATACTAATAGAGGGATGGCACCCAGGTAGACGATATGATGGCATTAGCGCCGATTGAGTTGGTCGTGCGTGCTGTTTCGGGAAGCCTCTATGCGCCTCAATTGACCAGCCCCGACTCCGACTTCTGCTGAAAAATTGCTTCCAGCATCTGCCCCTGTGCTTCCATCCTATTGGCCGGCATACTCTGCGAATAGAGGTCGAGCGTTGTCTGAACAATCCCCTTTGCGAAAAGACAGAAGTAGTCCTAAGACGAGCCAATTCAAATCTTTGCAAGGAAACCAGCCACGTGCACGCATCTGCTGTGAGAGCAGAGGATTGGAGTCGGTGGCAGCCGAGATACTGATCGGAGTATCGTTATGAACAGTTCCCCGTGAAGAGCGCATAGGGAGGCTGTTGATATGACTGAACTGAAACATCCTGGGTTCGACGCCGAGGCCTTTCTGGCGAATGCCGGAATCGGACGAAGGATCATCCAGTTGAAGGCAAAGGAAGTCTTCTTTTCTCAGGGAGATCCCGCTGACTCTGTTTTCTATCTTCAGAAGGGCCAGGCGAAGCTCGCGGTCGTCTCAGAGCGCGGGAAGGAGGCCACCATCACGCTTCTCTCGGCGGGAGACTTTGTTGGAGAGGAATCGCTTGCCACAGTGGATGGTCTGCGCCTGGCGACGGCGACTGCCGTTACCGCCTGTGCAGCACTCAAGATAGAGAAGAAAGAAATAATCCGCGTGATACACGAGGAGCAGGTCTTCTCGGACTTATTCCTGAAGTTTTTGGTGGCTCGCGGTATGCGTACCCAGGCCGATCTTGTCGATCAGCTTTTCAATAACAGCGAAAAGCGCTTGGCGAGAATCCTCTTATTGATGGCGCAATTTGGCAAGCCGGGTAAAGAGGAGACGCTCATTCCAAAGATCACTCAAGAGACGCTGGCGGATATGATCGGGACCACCCGGTCTCGTGTGAGCTTCTTCATGAACCGTTTTCGTAAGCTGGGCTTTATCGAATACAACGGCCGCATCCAAGTCCATAAGTCATTGCTCAATGTCGTCCTGCACGACTGACCGAGCATGTGCCGAAACAACTCTACATGGAACGAGCAGGATAGTCTTTGGCGACAGGTGCAGCTTAGTCTTTCCCGTCTTCGCGAACTGACTCCGTTAATCGCGGGTGATCCATCTCTTTTTTGACGCTAGCAATTATCGTCTTGGCGTTCTCTGCGGTACTTTTCTTCTTCGCGGTCTTTATCTTTAATCTTTAAATATTGACACGAATCTCGAATAAAGTCTGTCCCCGAGAGCTCACAACTGCTTTTGAGCAGAGGAAGCGGGATGCTTAGCCGATGGGGTTGGAGCCGTCGTAATCGACCTGCATCTTGCGTGAGCCGAGCCAGTCCGCGAGCTGGAAGCGTAGGTCACCTCTACCTACATAGATTGCTTGCGGGCGCGATCCAACACCTGCCGCAGGCGATTCCCCACGATCACATCCTCCCCCGGCTGCAGGGTGAGCGAAATGATTTGCAGGCGCAGATCGCTGTGTCCCCAATGCGGCTTATTGGGATCGCTGTCGCTCATCCGGCTCATCACCTGGCTGGGATTATTCGGCGTCAGCACCTCGATTCTCGGTTCGCCCTCGCGCAACTGCTGCGCGCACTGCATCACGTCCATCCCAAACTTCTTTTCATCCCACATCACGGACAGCGTCGGAAAGCTATTGCTCCCGATAGGAATCGTAATCTCGGTGGTAACGCCGGGCACCGTCTTCACCAATTTCGCAATGCGTTCCACGCGTGCGCGCCACTCAGCGTTCATCGCATTCAGGTCGGCCTTGGACCAGAACATAACCGCCGCCAGCACGCCCATAATCTCTTCCTTACCCACCTTCATCGCCCGGCACACCGCGCCCTCCCATGGAGCGCTGTTGTACCGCGCCGCATCGATCAGGTCCTTGCGACCCAGCAGGATGCCGGAATCCTGCGGCCCGCACATCCCTTTGCCGCCGCTAAAGCAATACAGGTCAACTCCCAGCTTTGCGTAGCGCGAGAAATTCTCAAACGGAGGAATACCCGAAGCATGGTCCACGAGCATAGGAACTCCCGCAGCCTTAGTCATCTTCAGTGCCTTCATCAGATTTTCGTCATCGCGGAACATAGTGTTGTAGACCATGGCAGTCGAAGTCCGCAGCGTGGACTCCAGATCATCCACGGTAGGCGCGACGACGATCTTCGCTCCGGTCAGCCGAATCGCGCTATCGAAGGGGTTTCTGCTTCCCAGCATCACCACTTCATTCTTCATACCCGTGGTGTCCGGCAACTGGTAAATTCTCTGCGGATCAGATCCGGCGATGCAGGCCGCGCACGCCCCAGCGATGGCTCCCGCCGAACCCGAGGTGACCATCCCCGATTCCGCGCCGGACATCTTCGCAAGGTAGCGCCCCGCACTCTCCTGCAGCTCGAACATGTCCACAAAGTGATGCGAGGCCAGCTCCATCGTCCGCCGCACCTCGGGTAGCTCCAGCGAGCCGCTCAGGTAGGTCCACGTGCCGCGCGCATTGATCAGCGACCGCACCCCAATGCTGGAGTAGATATCTCCAGCGGCTGCCTTGCTCCCGGCCGCCTTCGCCGCAGCAACCGCCGCTTCAGCGACGCTGCTCCTGCTCACCGTGGCAGCCAGCGGTGCTGTCGCTAGAAATTTAAGGATCGAACGCCGGTTGTTCCACTTGTCCTTAAGAATAGATTGCAGTGCCATACGCACCTCTTTGTGTTGCGAACTTAGGTTACACGGCTGGATGCTCCGTGATGGCATGCCCCGGCTCCATCTTCATCCCAAAAAAGATCGCCGCCACGCACAGCGCCGAGCAGAAACTGAACGGCACGCTCCACCCATGCTCCCGCACCATGTACCCCAGCAGCGCCGGAGATATCGCGCTACCCAGGTTACCGAACGTATTCATGATCGCGGCAATTGACCCCGCATAGCTCCCACCGATGTCCAGCGGAATCGCCCACGCCACGCCGACCGTCAGCTCCAGCCCGAACACCGCTGCGCACGACCACAGGACTGCCACCTTTGTTCCCGCCGCAAACGTCGCCGCCAAGATTGCCACTGCCGCAATCGAAAATCCTGCCAGCACAATCGCGCGCCGCGCGGTCTTCAGGTCGCCTCGCCGCGCCAATCTATCGGACAGCCATCCTCCACCCAGGTTTGCCACCGCACCGGCAATCCACGGCACGCTCGCATAGAACCCCATCGTCTTCAGGTCTACGTGACGCGCATCGATCAGGTACTTCGGAAACCAGTCCAGATAGATGTCGATCGCATACCCGTAGCAGAAGTACATCAGCGACAACATCCACACTGTGCGATTGGTCAGGATCAACCGCCAAGGCACACCGCCTCTTCTTGCCTCCGCAGTAACAGCACTCCGCTGCAGCAGTTCCAGCTCCGCTGCATTTACGCCTGCATGCTCCGCCGGCCGGTCGCGATAGTACATATGCCACACGATTACCCATGCCAGTCCGATCAGCCCAAACAGGAAGAACGGCGATCTCCATCCAAAATGCAGCATCAACAACGCCGTCAGCGTATATCCCGCCGCCGCGCCCAGCCGCGAAGCGGCATGCGGCAGGCCCTGCGAAAATCCACGCTCCTCGGCGAGCGTCCATCGCGACAGCGCACGCGTCGCAATCGGAAACGCTCCCGCCTCGCCCACGCCAAAGAAAAATCGACAGACCATCAACGAGGTCGCACTCCACGCCAGCGCCGTCAAGCCCGTAAACAGCGACCACCAGCACACCACCAGTGCTAGTGCCCGGCGCGGCCCCACCTTGTCTCCAAACCATCCGCCGGGAATCTGGAACAGCGCATAGCCCCAGCGAAACGCGCTGAAGATCCAGCCCACCGTCACAATCGAGAGCCCCAGCTTGCCCTGCATCACCGGCATCGCGGCAGCAATGTTCACGCGATCCATATACGTGATGACATAGATAAGCACCACCAGCGCCAGCACCGCATGCCGCGCACCGCTGGGCCGCATTCGGGAAAGCAAGAGGCTGTCCTTCTCGTCTTGCATCAACCCCTTACTCCCGGAAAATGTATTTTGGTCGCTACTCCATCTTGGAACGGGCTTCTTCGAGGATATGCTTGGCACGGTGCGGATTGAACACGCCGCACGAGCAGAAGCGCGTCAGGTAAGTCACCGCCTCCTCCGGCGTGCGCCGTCCCTCCTTCACCCAGTCGATCATCTTCTTCGCCAGGCTCGCGGAGATCATTCCATGCCCGCACATCGTCGACAGTGTCAACACCTGCGTATTCGGCAGCTTCTCCGTTTTACCCTCAAACCCCAGCGAGTACCCGACGCTGTGCCGCGGAATCCCCGCCATCTTGCAGCACTGCTGCGCGCCTTCCACTGACGCCGAGATGTTCACCGACAGTCCCAAATCAGCTTCCACCACCTCAGCAAGAAATTCACCCGCGGACTTCGCATTGTCAAAGATCGCCACCACGGAGGCCGGCTCATTGATGCCTTCAATCACTGCGCGAAAATCCGGCGTCGAATCCCGCTTCCAGTTCGCCGAAGTATTCAGTCCGCGTTTCGGACGAATCGCGCCGCCATGTACCGGGTCACCGATGTTCACCGGATCGTACGGCAGCGCCATCTCCAGGAACTTCTTCAGCTTCGGAATCGACCCAACATCATTCCTGCCCGTGCTCGGGCTCGCAAACACGATGAAGTCGTCATCGAAGGTCTCAGCCGCGCCAAACCGGTGCAGAGTATTCGTCATCGCGCAGCCACCTCATGCTCTTCAGCCGCGGGCTTTGCGGAAACTTCAGGATTCGTAATCCGCCCCAACCCCACATTCGTCTTCGCCCGCTCCAGCTTATAGCCCAGCCGCTCCAGGATCGGCGCAACGATATGATCCTCGCCGTTGGCATCGCACCGCGTCCCCACGCCCAGCGAGACCACCGTGTCCACGCGCTGCTCCACATCGTGCACCAGCCGGACAATCTCCTCCGTCCGCGCCACATCCACCTTGATCTCGACGATCGCCGACAGCACCTTCTCCCCCAGCACGTCCTCGCGGATCGTTCCCGTCGCCACGTCCGTCATCAATAAGGTGAAGGGATTTTTCTTCTCAAACGCCACGCCCGCCTTCGCCAGCGCCCAGGTCATCTCCTGGATATCGCGCAGCCATACGCCCACGCCCGGCCGCCCAAACTCAATCGTGAAGCCGACCTCGCCTTCCTTCACGCGCCCGGTCACATCATTCGTCTTCACTTCCTCGGTCCCGCGCCCCTGTACGCCGGTCGACTCATGCGTCGCCCGCGGATCAGAGAACGCCCGCCGCACCGTCCGCGGCCACACCAGCTCATCCGGCTCAAACGCCGCCGTCGGGCAGATATCCGGCTCCGGGTCAAACCGCACCCGTCCCCACTGCAGGATCTTCCGCACCATCCGCACCAGCGGTGGATTCAGGTTCTCCGTGCTCAGCCCGTTGTAGCATGCGTAGCACTCCACGCACTCGTCGCGGTCAATCGTCGCGCGTTTGATCACCGGGTCCACGTAGATCGCCCCCATCGGGCAGACATACGTGCAGTTCCCGCACGCCACGCATTTATCAGGATTGATCTTCATCGTCGCAACCAGCTCGTGGAGAAGATTTTGTAGCCTTTATACTATTACAAACAAAATCCAGCCTCAGGAATACGGAGAGCCCATGCGCCTCGTCACCTTCCAGCACAACAACTCCGCCGAACCCGGCCTTCTCCTCAACGACAGCATCCTCCCGCTCAAGTCAGCCGGCTTCGCCTCCATTATCGACATCATCGAGCAGGGCAAACCCGCGCTGGACAAGATCGCCGCGCTCGCCAAGAGCCCCGGCGCCACCGTCGCGCTCGCCGGCACGAAGCTCCTCACCCCTATCGCCCGCCCGCCCAAACTCATCTTCATCGGCCTGAACTACCGCGACCACGCCGAGGAGTGCGGCGCCAAGATCCCCGACGTCCCTACTGTTTTCTCTAAATACAACAGCTCCATCATCGGTCCCGGCGATTCCATCGTGCTGCCCCGCGTCTCCACCCAGCCTGACTACGAGGCCGAGCTCGCCGTCGTGATCGGCAAAAAGGGCCGTTACCTCTCGAAAGAGAACTGGCGCGAATACGTCTTCGGCTACACCAACCTGCACGACGTCAGCGCCCGCGACGTCCAGATGGCCACCACGCAGTGGATGATGGGCAAGACCTTCGACACCTTCGCCCCCATCGGCCCCGCCATCGTCACCGCCGACGAGCTCCCCAATCCCAACGCCCTCAAGATCGAGCTCGTCCTCAACGGCGAGGTCATGCAAAGCTCCAACACCTCGGAGATGGTCTTCCACGTCCCCTATCTCATCGAGCATCTCTCCCAGGTCATGACGCTTGAGCCCGGCGACATCATCTCCACCGGCACGCCCGCCGGCGTCGGCATGGCCAAAAAGCCACAGCGCTGGCTCCGCCCCGGCGACCACACTATCGTCCGCATCGAAGGCATCCCCGAGCTCGAAAATACCGTCCGCGCCGAATAAAGTAATCATCGAGGCATTCGTGGCCAGCGATTCCAACGACTACTGCGTCGTACTCACCACCACCGGCTCTGAACAGGATGCGGCCGACCTCGCATCCTCCATCCTCGCTGCCCGGCTCGCCGCCTGCGTACAGATACAAAACATCCGCAGCCTCTACACCTGGAAGGGCAAGGCCTGCTCGGAGGGGGAATGTCTCCTGCTCATCAAAACCTCCACTGCTCTCTATCCACATCTCGAAGCCCACATCAAAGCCAACCACAAATACGAGACTCCGGAGATCATTCAGATCCCCGTCCTCAACGGCTCACCGGAGTACCTCGCCTGGATGGACTCTTCGCTCAAGTAACCCACTAAGCCAGCAGTTGATTGACTGCCCGCTGCGCCTCATCAATCGAGGCGCGGTGGTCCATAATCCCTGACAGGTCGGAGTTCGCAAATCCGATCCGCCCAAACGGCGCCCGCCGCAGCACCTCGCGCGGCGCCGCGTTGCCCTCCTCGCCAAAGAAGAACCCGGGCTGCGCCACCAGGTAGGCATGCCCCCACCGGTTCAGGATGATGCCGGCAATGTCACGCTTGGCATCGAACCCCCACCGCGCAAACATCAGCGTGAACTGCTCCCGTATCTGCCGCTCAAATTCGCTGAATGGAGTCCCCAGCAGCTTGATCCGGCCCTTCGCCGCCTGTTCCTGCAGCGGCACGCCCGGCTGCGTGAAGTAGATCTTCATCGTGATCACGGTCGGCTCGTCTGGCGTAATCGTCGCCGGCGTCCCGCCAAACAGCGGCCAGCGCCGCACCGCGAACGACTCGCCCAGCCCCTCATACCACTTGCACTCGCTGATGCCCTGCTTGGCCAGGAACCTCCAGTTTGTCAGCGCAATATTGGCCACCAGGCACGGCATGCGATGGAACTGGCTGTACGCCTCGCGATGCCCCTGCGGCAGGTCCATGATCGTCCGCGCCGTCGTCCATCCCCCAGCCATCACGACAGACTTCGCGCGCACATGCCGCGGCCTGCCTTCATGCATGTAGCCCACCGTCACTGTCTTCGCCGCCGCGGCATCGCCGTCATGCTTCACCGCCATCACCGTGGCCTTCAGGCGCACGCGCACCGGCTGGTTCGGCCGGTCCAGCGCCGCAAAATGAATCCGCGTACGGCATGTCCCATCCAGCGTCAGCGGTCCCGGCAGCGCATCCGGCACCAGCGCCTTCATCTGGAACCGCGCAATCCCGCCGTTCCCATCGGGAAACATCTGGCTCCGCTGCTTCGTGTCCCACGGAAACACCAGGTCCGGCACAAAGTCCGCCAGCGCCGAGATCACATCTCCGCTCGCGCCCGCGCCGCTCGCCGCATCCGGCATATACATGCGGATCGTCTCCCGGCTCAGCCCATCGCGCTGCATCATGAACTCTTCCTGCGTCATTCGGTCCAGCGCCCGCGAAGCCTCGTCGCCATACAGCTTCGGCTTCGGAGCACCACTCCCCGGCCGCCGCGCCGCCAGCAGCTCCGCCTTCACATTCTCTGGAAACGGCGCGCCCTCCAGCTTCTTGCCCCACGGGTCGATCAGCCACAATCCCTCCGGATGCCCAAACATCTTCCCGAAGAACATTCCCATGTTCTTCCCATTGCCCGCATAGCTCGTAATCGCAACAGGAATATTCTCCGGCCCGCCGCCCCACGGCTGATAGTCGAATCCCTTCCCGTCAAATCCAATCGACTGATAAAACTTCAGCAGCGACGAGCCCGCCAGCGGCGGAAAGAACATCGCCGAACCCTGCGGCGCAATCATCCGCTGTCCATTCACATCAAACTCGTTCCGCCGCGCCTCGCCGCCAAATACGGAATGGTTCTCCAGCACCAGACAAGTCTTCCCACGCCCTGCTTTTTCCAGGAACGTCTGCGCCGCCGCCAGCCCGCTGATGCCTCCGCCAACGACAACGCAGTCATACGCCTCATCGACATGCGCCGTGCTCAGCATTCCCGGGCTATACACTCCATCACGAATCGCATGCCCCGCCGTCATCACGGCATGCGTGTTCCCATTCGCCGTCGCATAGTCTCCCAGCCCGCCAAACCCGTCCCACTCCGCCGCTGCCAGTGCAGGACGCGCCACCGCACGCTGCATCGCTGCCGGCGCGCCCGCGACATAATCCTCGCGCGCGATCTTCGCGTCCATCCCCAGCAGCTTGTCGCCGGTCACTGCCGCGCCCGCGGCAGCCGCACCTGTTGCCTTCAAAAACTTCCTGCGGTCCATACCAGAACCCATCTCAACCCTCCCTCAAATCACCCGGCCCACTGCGCAGAAACAAAATGATAACCCCCGCAAAGATCAGCGACGCTCCCATCAGCAGAAATCCCGCACGCGAATCCCCCGTCCGAGCCTGCAGCCATCCCACTGCCCACGTCCCCACAAACGACCCCAGTGCCCCGCAGCTATTCACCAGCGCCGTTACCTCGCCCGCCACATTCGCCGGCAGCATCTCCGGAATCATCGCAAAGAACGGCCCATACGGCGCATACATCGCCGCACCCGCTATCACCAGAAACCCGAACGCCCATGCAAAATGGCTCGCCGTCAGATAGGAACCCAGAAACGCCATGCCCGCCACCATCAAAAACGGCCACACAAACCGCGCCCTCCGTCCGCTGCGATCGGAGAAGTACGAAGCCGCCAGCATCAGCAGCACCGCAAAGAAGTAAGGCACCGCGCTCAGCAACCCCGTCACCGCAATCCCGCGCGCCGCACCGCGCTGCACAATCGTCGGCAGCCACAGCACAAACCCATACACGCCCACGCACCACGCAAAGTACTGCGCACAAAGCCACATCACCCGCCCATCGCGCAGCGCCGCACCCATGTTCGCTACCCGCGGAATCACGCGCTGCTCCGCCTCCAGCTCGCCGCGCAGCTCCGCGCAACCCTCCGCGCTCATCCACGCAGCGTCCTCCGGCCTATCGCGGATCAGCCAAAGCCACACAAACCCCCACAGCACCGATGGCACGCCCTCGATCACAAACGCCCGCTGCCATCCCACCGCATGAATGATGTATCCCGTCGCCGCCGACATCCACAACACCGTCACCGGATTCCCTAAAATCAGCAACGTGTTCGTCCGCGACCGCTCCGCCCGCGTAAACCACTGCGTCAGCAGGATCAGCATGCCCGGCAAAATAAAACTCTCCGTCGCACCCAGCAGCAACCGGTCCGCCGCCAGCAGCCAGAAGCTCCGAATCACGCCCGTCAGCGAAGCCAGCACGCCCCAGCTCACCAGCGCCCAGAAGATCAGCCGCCGTGCGCTCCGCCGCCGCGCATACGCCGCCCCCGGAACCTGGAACAGGAAGTATCCCAGGAAAAACAGCGCCCCCAGCAGCGCCGACCGCTCCCCGGTAATATGCAGCGTCTCCGCCAGCCCCGCCGCCGCGCCAAACCCGTAATTCGCGCGGTCCACATAGGCCAGGCTGTACGTCACAAACACGGCCGGCACAATCTGCGCCCAGCGCCGCCGCATCTCTACACTCGTATGCATCGCACAATCATGCCACAATGGTTGTGTCGCCCACCGCTCCCTTAAAAGGAACCCGCCCCGCATGATGCGCTCGCTCTTCGCCGCTACACTCGTCCTCGCCCTCGCACCCTTCGCTTCAGCCCAGACCTCGCCCAAGCCCCTCTCGCAGAAGGCCCAGGACAAGGTCCTGCGCATCAACCAGCTGCAGGTCATCGGCACGCACAACAGCTACAACATGGGCTTCGCTCCCAGCGAAGACATCTATATGAACAAGCACTACGCCAGTACCGCCCGCGGCGTCGAGTACCACCACCAGGACCTCCCACACCAGCTGGAAGCCGGCATCCGCCAGCTCGAGCTCGACATCGTGCAGGACCCCAAGGGCGGCCGCTTCTCCCACCCCAAGATCGTCGAGCTCACCAAGGCCGAGGGCCTCCCCGCCGATCCCGACTTCGACCCCAACCATGAGATGGACAAGCCCGGCTTCAAGATTATCCACCTCGGCGACCTCAACCTCCGCAGCGGCTGCAATCTCTTCACCACCTGCCTCAAGCAGATCCGCACCTGGTCCAAGGCCCACCCCAAGCACGCGCCCATCTTCCTCCTCATCGAAGACAAACAGGGCAACCTCGGCCCGCTCCCCGGCCACACCCCCGCCGAGCCTTGGACCGCTGAGACCTGGGACTCGCTCGACCGCGAGATCCTCTCCGTCTTCCCGCGCAAAGAGATCATCACCCCCGACGACGTCCGCGGCAAACATGCCACCCTTGAGGAGTCCGTCCTCGCCAACGGATGGCCCACCCTCGGCGAGTCTCGCGGCAAAGTCCTCTTCCTCCTCTATATCCGCAAGTCCGCTCCCGCCTACCTCGCCGGACACCCGATGATGCAGGGCCGCGTCCTCTTCGTCAACGGCCGCCCCGGCGAGCCTGAGGCCGGCTTCGTCGAGCAGGACGCCGCCAACGCCGACGCCATCAACGACCTCGTCAAAAAGAACTACCTCGTCCGTACCCGCTCTGACACCAATACCAACCAGGGCCGCAACAACGACACCACTCGCCGCGACATGCTCCTGGCCTCCGGCGCGCAGATCATCAGCACCGACTTCCCTGTCGCTGAGTCCGCGCCCTGGCCCGGCGGCTACAACGTCGGCTTCCCCGAGGCCGTGCCCGCACGCTGCAACCCCATCAATGCCCCCACCGGCTGCAACACCGCCGCCATCGAACCCGGCGTCCACACCCTGCCCATGTCTCCCACGCACCTGGTCGCACCCGATCCCAACGCAAACCAGCGTCGCCGCCCACAGTAGAATGTGGGCTGTGCACACCCCGCCCATCATCGCGCGCGCCGCTCAACACGGCGCGCGCACTGCTTTAATCGACGCTGCCGGGCCGCACACCTACAGCGAACTCCTCGACGCCGCCCAGCGAATCGCCGCCGCACTCCTCAAAGGCCGCTCCGATTTAGAAGAGGCCCGCGTCGCCTTTTCCATCACTCCCGGCTTCGCCTGGGTCGCCACCCAATGGGGTATCTGGCTCGCCGGAGGCATCGCCGTCCCACTCCCGC